>JACCDH010078435.1_pt1 | contig 133430 bp, 127 predicted proteins | sample 7442481 | NCBI WGS metagenome assembly JACCDH01 (sample SAMN15323433, study PRJNA562643) | freshwater metagenome | isolation source: river surface water | place: USA:Blue River Watershed | collected 2017-08-15
AATTGGTTACAGTAGTAGTCTAGAGTTAAAGCTCCCGTCTTTAGCACTATATGTCTAACTAGTTACCCATTAGATAAAAAATTGAGAGAAATCTAGTAAATATAAGGGGTGTAGGATTATTGTTCATAATCCTCACTCTCCGCCAAAACATTGAAAAGCTAGTCGAAAGACTGGCTTTTTTGTTTTAGAAGTGTTAAAAGCTTGCTTTTGAAGGATAGTAGTAAAAAAAAGACAATCCACGTAGCGGAAGATTTTCAAAGTTTTTAAGCTACACCCAAAAGGGTTCACGCGCAGCGTAATCCCTCACACTCAGCCAGATATTTTAAGCTCAGTTTTCACTGAGCTTTTTTTTTGCTTTTTTTATTTAGCTGTGAGCCAACCATTTGTTATTTTTGTACGTCTACAAACAAAAACAATTATGATTAAAAAACTACTTATTCAACCAATGCTTTTGTTATCGTTGGTTTTCTTGATTTCATCAAATAACAAAGTTGCTGCACAAAGTCCCGTTATTGTTCAAAATGCGTCTGGACCAAACATGTGTAATGGATCAGCTTATTTAATTGATTCTTCTGCAATCCTCAGTACTATTTATTGGCAAGGTAATGGCGCGGTTACTACTGGAGTTATGTCAATTTCTAATTTATGTCCTGGAACATATTTGTGTTATTACGCTTACCAAAGTTCAACAGGATTGGATTCAAATTTTGTCACTTTTGTAATTGGTGCAGGAACAACAAATCCGTGTGCAAATTATCAAATAACAGGAACACCTGTTAATGCAACATCAGCATTGATGTGTAATGGATCAGTTGCAGTGAATGTAACAGGAGGTACTTCTCCTTACACTTATTATTGGTCTAATGGTTCAGCTTCTGGTAGTGTGCCAAATGGTTTATGTCCGGGAACATATGGTATCATGGTTGTTGATGCGAATGGTTGTGCAGATAGTTTGACAGCTGTTGTTGGAGTTGGTTCAAATCCAACAGTATCAGATTCTTTGATTATTTCAACAACTAATCCTTATTTAAATTCACCAGTTTTAGGTACAGTTACAACATCATTAGAAGATTGTTTATTGAACTTCAACGCAGTTGATTCAGTTGCTATGACTGGAATCACTTCGTTTTCAAGTAATCCTTCTACACTTGATTCAGTAGTCGTTACTTGGACAGTTTGGGATACAACAGGAACAGTAATTGCTACTTATCCAGTGATGTATGTCATGTCAAATTCAACGTTAGGTGTTTATAATTTCATTTTTGTGCTTTATTGCTCACAAAAATCGACAAACGTAAAAACGATCATTGTGAATCAATACATGAACTTATCTTCACTAGCTATTGCTGAAAACAACGATTTAATGGTTTCAATAGTAAATCCAATTGCTAATGAATTAACGATTGATTTCAAAATACCACAAACAGGAGCTGTTGTTGTAACAGATGCTTCAGGTAAAGTGGTTGCTGAGAAAGCATTTACGAGCAATACATCGTTAGCATTAGATGCTGCTTCATGGACAAAAGGAATCTATTTTGTAACGCTTTCTACAGGAAATAAATTGACAACAAGAAGAGTTATCAAATAATAAAATAGTTTTATTTTGAAAAGCCGTAACAGTTCTGTTACGGCTTTTTTATTACTCCTTTTTTAAGTATTGACAGTTGAAAGACCATTGACAAATTTGTTGATGAATCTCAATTATCAGAATTGTGTTAGCATTTGGTTTTGAATTCAAAATATCTTCAGTTTATTTGGTCTACAGAGAACACACATTAAAATATGTGGAATATTGTTTAACAACGAAAGAGACCCAGTTTAATATTACATCCCAAAGAAAAAAAACAAATGAAAAGTGTTTAGTTACTTGTCTTTTTCTCACCAAATATCCAACGCGGTTTTCGCTGGTTTAATGTTGCTGCTTGAACCTTTTCATCAACATATTTTTTTATGTGATTAGTAGCTTCAATAACATCATCAGTCACTAACAATAATGATAAGTCAGCAGGACTAATTGTACCAACGCTGACCATTTCATCGATATGCTTCATTAAGTTTTGGTGGTATTCTTTGCCCATAATAATTACGGGGAATGGCTCCGTTTTTTTAGTTTGAATCAAGGTGATTGTTTCAAAAAATTCATCTAATGTTCCAAAACCACCAGGCAAAACCACAAAGGCATTGGAGTATTTGCGTAATAACTCTTTGCGCACAAAGAAATATTCGATGTTTACGTAGTTGTCTAAATAAGGATTGGAATGTTGTTCATGAGGTAATACAATGTTACATCCGATCGACTTACCTCCAACATCTTTTGCCCCTCTGTTTGCAGCTTCCATAATTCCTGGTCCTCCACCTGTCATGATTGTAAAACCTAATTCAGCAATATTTCTGGAAACTTCTCTAGCCAATTGGTAATACGGATGGTCTTCGTTGAATCGTGCAGATCCGAAAACAGTAACACATGGACCAACAAAATGCAATGTTCGAAATCCTCGGATAAATTGTGCAACAACTCCCAATGTGTATTTTAATTCTTGTAAACGTGATTGTGGGCCTTTTAAGAATTTTGCTTCCTCGTTGTTGAAAATATTCATCTATTTTTTTGATTAAAAATAAGCATTTTCATGAATTATAAATAAGGTACAATCCATTTTGCACTCGAAATCTTTGCTAGTTGTTCTTTCGAAAGTTTTAATTCAAAAGCTTGACTTTCGCCTGCGAAAAAGTAAAGAATAACACCATCATCCGTCAAAGAGAAATGACGAGCTCCTTCAAATAAATAAGTTGGTTCGTTGCAATTGATTTTTAACGAGGGTTGTTGTTCTATGGTTGCTATAATTGCTGTTCGATAATCTTGATTTTTCGTTTGAAACAAGTCTTGAAAGTTGACTTTTCGCCATTCATCTTTTACCAATAACCAATTGGTCGTTTCGAAAAAGAATTCTGACACTGGTGCTGGCTCTTTATCATGAAATTTCACATCGTCCATATCAATGCGCGCCCTTCTTGGTTGTTCAATAACGAGACTTAATCGATTGCTCCCAACAGGTGTAGCTTTGAATAAATACATCCCATTATGTCCAGCCCCTCTAATTCCGTTGGTTACAAACTGATTGTTTTGCATCCTGTTTTTTTGGTAAAACGGATATACTTCCGAATAAATCAAATCGGACTGACTGCTCGATAAAACCATTTTTTCATTAGGTAGTGTCACGAAAAGATGATACATGTTGTACGACAAGGGATTTGTCCAAAAGCCAGTTAAAAGTTCTTTTTCTGTCGTTTTAACAGGATTCAACTGTTGATCATAAATCGTTGTCACACCGTTTTTTTTCAAAGAAAAATAAAAGGTATTAGTACTGGGCATATACACGAGAGGTGTAAAGCTGTTATAGGTTGTGTCTAAAGTACGTTTTGATAAGGTATTGATAACCGTTACATGATTCCCTGGGGTAATGCCGACAAAATTGTTTTTTGTCACCAAAAATAAATCAGAATAAATTGGGGGAGCCAACCAATTCAATTGTTCGTCCAACAATCCTTTTTTGTAATTGCTTTGAACAATCATCGTGTCCCAATAATAGGATATCGCATTGAATTCTATTGGTGAACTCTCTTTTCCGACTGTGTCGTAAATTTTCCAAGTACCGTTTTGTTGTTGTCCCCAAATTCTGTTTTTACTTGCAAATTGTTGGTTTACTTGTAGTAAATCTGGTTGAAACAACTTGCCTTTTTTTGGATGTAATAAATTCATTCCAAAGGCAGTATAAACAATTGGAAACATGCCGTTATGTTGATCAATTCGGCTAACTTTTTCTATTCCCTGTGATTTGTTATTGATGATATAAGCATTGTAATTTCCATTAATAATGGTAAAATCTCCAATTTCGAAAGGTAAGCGCTCGGAATAGAGATCCAATTCCCAGTCGTTTGATCGTGAAACATAAACAAGCGGGTAAATCTTACCATCATGTTTGAATAAATACAAACTGTCAATTTTCCGATAAAAATGAAGGTTTTCAGTTTTGAATGAACTCATTTTCGTCAAATCAATCAATGAAATAGCTGGTACTTGTGTTTCTTTGGCTGAAATACAAAAGGCTTTTGATTGATTGTTGATCATGACTTTATCGTATCCGTCTAGTAACACAATTCCTCCACCATCAATAACGCCCCATTTATGTTGTCCGAATTTGTCATCGCGATAGACATAGTAAACGTTGTATTGATCCTGTTCGTAATAATTGCTTTTTGGAATGGGGATTGCTTTTGTGTAAATACTATCCGCTTGAAACAATAGTTCTCCTTTTTCCGACAACAAATTGTATTTCATTGATGTTGCATCTTTACCAATGTATCTGCCTTTGGTATAAGCGTTGAAATTGCTATTTATGGTGTTTAATGAAACATAAGTAGGTGGAATAATTACTTTCCATTCGCCATTGATTACGCCACGTAAGTTGTTTACGAAAAATTGCACTTGGTGATGTCCGTGCAAACAAATCAAGGGATTTTCATAATTATACGTTTGTACATCGAGATGGAAAGATGGCGCAATCAAGGTGTTTCCGACCGAATCTAACAAACCATATTTTCCTTTTCGCGTTACGATAAATTTATTACCACAAGGCATTCCCATGTCATAGGTACTATCAGAAAGGTATGCTCCTTGGTCGTTGATTATGCGCACATTTCCGGAAACAGTGTATGTGCCGATTGTGCTACTTCCAACTAAATAAGTAGGCTTTTGATAGAAAGCTGATAAAATACAACCATCAACAAAGGGGAAAAGAATTGTTCCGTTTTCATCTGCAAAACTACTTTGATAAGCAGTCTGGTTGTGTGAAATTTCTTTCGATTTAACCAAACAATAGGATAAGTTTTGCATGCGCTGAATACTGGCATATACTTGAGGAAAAACCCAAGTTCCAGCGGTATCAAGCAACCCCACTTTCCGTAGTTGATTGTTGGAGGAAAAATCTGTTTTGGTTACCAAGTATTTACCGGGAAAGAAAACACTTACATTGTCGTGAACTGGATCAAGTAATGTTTTGCCATTACGCGTCACTATTCCCCATTTTTCAGCAAGTTGACATGCGTAATTGTTATTGTCCAGTAATAATAATTGCTGGTATTGAGCAGGAACAACCCATTGGTTATTCTTGTTTTTCAATCCATAAGCACAGGCAAGTGGATCGCGAACTATGGTTACTTGAGAAAAACTCGCATGTAGCAACATACACGAAATAAAAACGAATATTCCTTTCATAGTACTAAAGTACAATTTTCAACAAATTTGGTTCATTTAAAGGCTTATTTTCGATGAAAAGCTGTACTTTTAATTCAAATTCATCACATGAAATTATTCCTTTTTGTTTTATCAATTTTACCGGTGGCGTTAGTTGCACAGCAACCTTCATTTCCAGATAGTAATGTGGTTTTTGTCAATTCGTTTTATCAAGAATTGCCTTTTGGTCAAATTGGCTGGCCCTACCAATTAATGGATGTAACAAATTTTTGTGTTGATGGCAGTGATACGTTAATAGCGAATGATACGTTCAAAAAAGTGATCAAATGTCCCGAGCAGGTATATCACGGGGCATATCGCACAGAAAACAGAAAAGTTTTTTTTGTACCAAAAGATTCAACCAATCAGTATTTATTGTATGATTTTTCAGTCGAAGTAGGGGATACCATTCCGCAAGTTTATTTTGAATATTTTTATGGAGGAAGTATGTTTCTAACGGATTATGTAATCGATTACATCGATACGATCATGATTAATGGAAATCCACACAAACGCATCAATTATAATTGGGTAGAAGGCATTGGCAACTTACAAGGGTTTTTATTAGAACCGTATTTCAATATTTCACAATACTTAGTTGAATTAAGCTGTATGAGTATCGATAATGCTTTGTATTACCCGATGCAAGGTACGGATCCATGTCCGATGGATTTAGGGGTGTCCGATGATTTATTGAGTAAACTTGTAATTTCACCAAATCCTGCTGCTGAGCGCATTGCCATTACTGGAATTGATAGTGAATTCGAAGTAATAGTTCGCAATATACAGGGTGATATAGTGCTTGCTCAACGAATGGAGAACAATGAATTGGAAATTGCACAGTTAGCAGCTGGAATGTATTTGCTTCAAATTACTACTCACAACAAATCGAGATTAGTCAAGTTTACGAAAGTAGATAAGCTTTAACCGTGAATGGTTTCTTCTTTCCCGTATTTTTCCATTAACGACGCTTCAAAATCAAGAAATGCTTGCCAGCGTTTATCGACATCTATTCCTGTTTCATATTTGCTTGCAAATTGAAAAGCAACCTTTGTAAATTGAACCAGTTAAATTAAGATATTCAATTTCATTCAAAACTTAAAATTCACACCAATTCCGCAACTCAGATACTTAGTTGCAACTCTTCCGAGCGAAAGATATGAACTTGATTCCATATTTGTAACAATTAGACCAGGCGTAATTTCTTCATCATAACCGCGTGTTAGATTTTTATAATCATATTCACCGACAATTGGACTAGTTATTGCTAATAAGCAATTAAGATCTAATTTTGGATTTATAGCGTATTTTAAAGAGCTCATTGCTGAAAATTTCAATTGCTTGGCATAATACGAATAATCTAACTCAACAAAATAATTGAAATCACCGGTTTCTAATTCGGATGTTTTCATAAAATCAATCGGATTTAAAGAGCCAATTTTTTTATCTTGGTAAAATTGGTATGAAAACGTTGCAATTAGGTCAATCGCGAATTTAGAATTTGGAATTACAAAGCGTCTTCCTCCACCAGCTGAAAATGATTCTATTTGGGTGTTATACCTAAGTTCTTTAATACGATTCATCTCTGTATTAGGATTATAATCCATACTATACAAAGTAGTTGAATAATTTAACCAACGACGCTCATAATTTAACGTATAACACCATTTACTTTTCTTACTGAAATGCTGATACTGGAGTTGCAATCCATTTATTGATTCGCATTTCAAATTTACACCCGAAAAAGATGGGTAATCATCATAATTTAAAGGCGTTCCAATAAAATCATTACTAGTTATCAATCCAAAAAGCCCACTTACTGAAAATTCATTTTTAGAAGTTTGACTATTAATAGTAAAAATAATTGATAGAAGAAAAAAGGTTAATATTTTTTTCATGGTAGATTCGTTTTTAATGGGTCTTTGTGGTATAAACTAATTTAACAAAAATAATTAATTTCCACAAAAAGTTTGTTTTTCAACACATGATTTAGTTGCTGGTGTTCATTTCGTACAAGTTACTTAGAAAAAACAATCGGCGATAGTGAAATTTGTAAAAAAGGATTAACCGTGAATGGTTTCTTCTTTCCCGTATTTTTCCATTAACGACGCTTCAAAATCAAGAAATGCTTGCCAGCGTTTATCGACATCAATTCCAGTTCCATATTTGCGTGCAAAATTCAAAAATGTGACATAATGGCGCGCTTCACTTTCCATTAAATTGCGGTAAAATACTTGCAAATCCTTATCGTTAATTTCTTCCGATAACAATTTGAATCGTTCGCAACTTCGCGCTTCTATCATCGCAGCAAACAATAATTGATTGACCATGTAGGATATTTTTGGATTACCAGAGTGATTAGATTTTATGAATCCTAACAGGTCATGAACATAAGGGTCTTTTCGCTCAAAACCAAGTGAATACCCTCGTTCCAAAATTTTATCATGAACCATTCCAAAATGCTCCATTTCTTCTTGACAGATTTCAGTCATTGCTTTCACCATATCGGGATATTGCGGATATTGGACAATGATTGAAATGGCATTACTCGCTGCTTTTTGTTCACAGAAAGCATGATCCGTCAATATTTCAGCAATGTTTTTTTCGACTATATTCACCCAGCGTGGGTCTGTTGGCATTTTTAATCCGAGCATTTTAGTAATTTTCCATACAAAGTTCGTTATTTTTTAGTTTTCGGTCGTAGCTTTGTTCCTAAATTTTAAGGCATGAAATTGAAATTACTTGTACTGCTTTCCCTTTGTTGGACAACTCAATCCGTTTTCACACAAAAAGACGCGCCAAAATTAGTTGTTGGTATTGTTGTCGATCAAATGTGTTACGATTATTTGTACCGCTTTTATCCCAATTTCGGCAATGGTGGTTTCAAACGATTAATGGACAAAGGTTCTCATTTTCGAAATGTCACGTACAACTATGTCCCAACATTTACTGGACCAGGACATGCTTCCATTTACACAGGTACAACACCGTCAAATCACGGAATTATTGGAAACGATTGGTTTCACCGACCTTATAATCGCGGCGTTAATTGTGTAGACGATACGAGTGTTACTGCCTTGGGAACCCAATCGGTTGATGGACTTTGTTCTCCTCACTTTTTACGCGCCAACACGATAACTGACCAATTGAAATTGACGTATCCTTCGTCGAAAGTTATTGGGGTTTCTCTCAAAGACCGCGGTGCAATTTTACCTGCCGGACATTTAGCAAACGGTGCTTATTGGTACGATTACAGTTCTGGGAAATTTATTTCAAGTTCTTTTTATTTCAAATCCCTACCAACTTGGGTGAACGATTTTTCAACACAACACCCAATTGCTTCTTACTTAGTTAAACCCTGGAATTTATTGAAGGATTCGTCGTGTTATTATTACAGCAAGATGGATGATACACCGTACGAAGTGTTGATTGCGGGTAAAAAGAAACCTATTTTCCCATATGCGTTATCTGAGTTGCCTTTTGACCAGCAATTGACCAATTTCACAGCTTTTCCTGAAGCGAATACGTACTTAACTGACTTTGCTTTTGCTGCACTTACAGCAGAATCGCTTGGGAAACATGCCACAACCGATTTTTTAACAATCAGTTATTCGACACCAGATATCGCGGGTCATGCATTTGGTCCGTTTTCGCTGGAGATGGAAGACATGTATTTTCGCTTGGATAATGAAATAGCACGACTTTTAACAAAGCTAGACAAACAAGTAGGGAAAGGAAATTACGTTGTGTTTTTAACTGCCGATCACGCTGTTGTTCCCGTTCCAGAATTATTAACAGACCATCAATTGCCTGGAGGATATTTGTTTTTAGCAGACAAAGAAAAGGGATTGCGTGAATTATCAATGCAAACGTTTCAAGTTGATGTGATAGATCGCATTGAAAACGCAAATATTTATCTCAAAAAAGCATTTCTGAATACGCCGATGACGATTAATTACTTGAATACGTTTAAAGCAGCTATTGGTCGATGGAGTGAAACGAAATTAGTCTTAACGAAAGAAGAATTACAGCAAGCTCCAGTCAATAATTGGGCAGAAATGATGCAAGCGGGATATGATCCAGAACGAAGTGGGGATTTAATTTTCATTTTGCAACCAGGTTTTTTACCGAAATCAACAGACACTCCAGGTGCACATAAAGGGACAAGTCACGGTTCGGCATTCAACTACGATACCCATGTTCCCGTTTTGTTTTATGGAAAAGATATTCCACAGCAAGAGGTGTTTACACCTTATTCCATAACTGATATTGCAGCAACATTGGTTCACATACTAGATGTGCAGCGTCCAAATGCAATGGTTGGTAAGCCAATGGTGGAATTATTTATAAAACGTTGAGCTTTAGTTTAACGAAAAACACGCTTTTTTGAAATTTTGTTTCCTCGAAAGTTGCACTAATAGAAAAAAAGAGTAATTTTGTGACCCTCAAAAGATTGGTCAAACGAGACGATTTGAGAAATTGAAATAACATTATTAAGTACCTAGCGTGCTTCTTAATATGCGGATGTGGTGAAATTGGTAGACACGCTAGACTTAGGATCTAGTGCCGAGAGGTGTGCGGGTTCGAGTCCCTCCATCCGCACTTCAGATGGTCTCGTTGTTTATCAATGAAGACCATTTTTTGTTTGTACACAACTTATCAAAATAAAAGGAATGAACGTAACTCGTCAAGAAGTTAATGCTGAAACAGCCATTTTAACAGTGAAAGTTTCTCCTGCAGATTACCAAGGTAAAGTAAATGCATCTTTGGAGAAATACCGTAAACAAGCTAAAGTACCTGGATTTCGTCCTGGGAAAGTTCCAATGGGACTGATTCAAAAACAATATGGAAAAGGTGTTTTAGCCGAAGAAATCAATAAATTGGTTTCGGATGCTTTGTACCAACATGTGAGTGAAAACAAATTGGACATTTTAGGAAATCCTATTCCACAAGAAGGTTCTGAAGTAAAAGGCGATTTTGATAATCCTGCTGACTTTGAATTTACGTATGAGATTGGTTATTCTCCTGCTATTCAATTGGAATTAGGAGCGAAATCAAAATACGATTACGTGAAAGTGAAAATTGATGACAATTTAATTGATAAACAAATTGATGATTTACGTCGTCGCTATGGAAAACTTATTTCTGCTGATGCAGTAAATGATACGGACATGGTGCTTGCTCAATTTGTTGAATTGAACGAGGATGGAACAATCAAAGAAGGCGGAATCATGCATTCTTCGACAACTTCAATGGAGTTTGTAGAAGACAAAAAAGTGAAAAAATCGCTTGTAGGAAAAGTTGTTGGTGATAAAATCACTATTTCAGCTTCATCAATTACAAGAGGTGACCGCGATAAAGCAGCAATGTTAGGTATCAAAGAAGAAGAGTTGGCAAACCATTCGGATAGTTACCAAATGACGATTAACGATATCAAACGTATGGATTTGGCTGAATTAAACCAAGAATTGTTTGATAAGTTATTTGGAGAAGGAGCAATCGATTCAGAAAAAGCATTGCGTGAACGAATTGCAGCTGATTTGGATCAAATGTTTGCTAATGATTCAGACCGTTTATTGACAAGATCTATTTACCGTGATTTAGTTGAAAAAACGCCAGTTGCATTGCCAAATGAATTTTTGAAAAGATGGATTCAATTGTCAAATGAGAAACCTGTTACAAAAGAACAAGTTGAGGCTGACTATGAAAACTACTCGAAAGATTTGAAATGGCAATTGATTCAAGGTCATATTTTCAAAGCAAACGATTTGAAATTAGATCAACAAGAAGCGATTGAGTTCACAAAAGGATTGATTGCGAATCAATATGCACAATACGGAATTCCAGCTCCAGAAGATAAAGAATTGGTTGAACAAGCAATCAAAGCATTGTCAAACAAAGAAGAGTCAACACGTATTTATGATATGTTAGCTGAAAATAAATTGACACAGTTCTTCAAAAGCACGGTTAAATTGACGAACAAAGAAGTTGCTTACGACACGTTTGTTGAAATGGCATCGAAATAATAAATTAGTTGAAAAAGTAAAAAGAGCGGTTCATTGAATCGCTCTTTTTTTATGGGATAAGTACTGACTTTTTGAAAACGATCATTTAAAGCAAATAGCCTTCTTTTAACCAAAAAGTAAAAAAACAAGTAAAGAAAATAACAACAACAAAATACTTGCAATCAATGCACCAACACCAATCAATGTTAGGATAACCCCAATAATCCAAGCAAGGTCTCCCCAAAAAACAATGAACAGTAACCCAATGCCAATTGTTATGACTGCAACAAGTAATAAAATTAAACCACTACGTACCAATAAATCTACGCGTGTAGCACCAACATATTGGTTAGTAGTTGAACGCATTTGGCGGGTTGTTTTTTTAAGCGGTTTTGTCATTTTTTTTACAACTTTCTTAGCGTTTGTTTGCACGTATTGCTTTGCTGGTAAAGCAGTTTTTTCTCTTAACGAGTTATTTTGAGTTGTTAAAACACTTGTGTCTAATTCAGAAACATGGGTTGCAATAATAGCTTGCTCATTAGTTTTAGTTCTTGGCGTTGATTCAGAAGTAATTGCCTCATCAACCTTTTTTGGAGTTTGATTGTGGACTTGAATTGATCGCAGTGAATTCGATTTCCAATCAACATAATATCCTGGTTGATGTAATCGTTTAGTAACCGTACAACCAACTAATAATAAAAGGAGACAAGCTATTAATTTGTTCATAGTCTAAAAATTATACATAAAACCAAGTCCAAAGGTAAACGTTGAAAACGAAATAGTTGGTGTTCCATGGTTAGCAACTGGATCAATTTTGTGCGATAAAAAAAGACTTTTTGCTAGGTTTATTTCCAGAGAGACAGCTTTTAAATTGTCTAAATACCACGTGACTCCTTGTCCAAAAGACAATTGCACACTTGACAATGAAGCTGGTATAGATATTTCTTTCGGATAGATCCAACCACCATTAACTTGCATTGTGTCATTGACATCAAATGGAATGGAAGTTGAGACGTGTTGGTATTGAAGCCCAACAGGTAAATAAAATGCCGTGTTCTTGTTTTCAGCTTTGTAATGATACGTATAGCGTGTGCCGAACTGGGCTATTTTATAGTCGTTTGTATTGATATTCATTGACGCTGAACCGCCAATAAAATGTTGTTGTCCAATATATTTTCCAAAGGAAACAGACAGATTACTGGTTAATCCCAAATAAGATCGTTGGTTTAAGAAATAACTGTCTGGTTCGAAAGACTGACTATTTAAGTTGATCATTTCCAGAGATACACCTGCATTAAAGCCGTAAGTATTTTCTTTTCTATCATATATTTTAGAAGCTTTTTTCTTTTTAATTGGAATCACTACATTTTCTTCAAAAAACTGGTATTCCTCGCGACCCAACGTATATTTTCGACCAAACAAATCCTTGAAAACGATAACACCACTATTCGAATCCAATGATAGAATTTCTCCTTTCATGATGACCCCCGTTTTTAAGTGGATGATATCGTAGACGTTGAATTGACTACTATCGCTTTGTGCAAAACTTTTGGTAGTGATAAGCAAGAATACAAGTAAATAAAGTGTTTTGAATTTCATAGGAATTAGTTTATCCGAAAATTAAAAATGCGATTAAAGAAAATAATAGTAAAGCCAAACTAATTAACACAGCAATCCCGCCAATTACAACTAAAAAAAGGCCTAACAATGCTAATAGGTCATCAAAAACGATGAAAATAACAAGGATTCCAAGCCCAAGAAGTATTGCGCCACACAAAAGTAATATCAATCCATCTCTCACAGTAAGTTCTGTGCGACCTACTCCAATATATTGACTTTTAGTGGTGTTAATTTTTGATTTTATTTTTGTCATAGGTTTGCTTATTCCCTTGACCAACTTATTAGGTTGAACTTGTTGCGTGCTACTTTTCTGAACGCTTACTTTTTCTGAAGTAAAAGGAGCTTGTTCAATAATTGAATCTGCTTCTGAAACTGATGGAACAGATGGAACATTGGAAATTTCGCTTTTCAATGCAGTTGCTGATTCAATTTCATTGGAATGGATAGCAGAGCTTGGGGCATTATCGACAACTTGTAAGTTTCTAATGGATCTCGTTTTCCATTCAATATGGTAACCTGGTTGATGTACGCGTTTGGTCATTGTACAGCCTACAACAGCAAATAGGCATACTAAAAACATGTATTTCATGATATTTTTGTTTGCAATTTACAAATTATTTTTTGTTACGATTTATTCCAATTATCGTTATAAGATTGTACATCAAAATTTAAGGTCATGAAAAAGTTAGTGAAAATTGGAATAATTATTAGTAGCGCTCTTTTATTGTCGTTTGAATTATTACCTGAAACAAATGAGATAGCTTTTCATATTAATCCTTCAGGTAAAGAAGAAATTACGCCACAATTTGCAGAACAAGAGACAAAATTTATCAGCTATTTGAATACGCAACGCGTAAAACGCAAGTTAAAACCTTTGCGCATAAATAGTCAATTAATGAAAGCTGCTCGTTATCATGCTGCCGATATGGCAACTGAAGGTTATTTTAATCACGATACCCACAATATCATCAAAGGAAAAATAGTAAAAACAATGAATACCTTTGATCGGGTGGCGAAATTTTATCCAGGTTTTACAAATTGTGAAAACATTGCAGCGGGAAGTACCGATTATATAGGTGTTTACAATCAATGGTTCAATAGTCCAGGACACAAAGAAAACATGTTCAACGCCACATCTGAAATTATTGGAGTTGGTTGTTATTACGACGAAAAAAGTCCTTTTGGCTATTATTGGGTGATGAATGGAGGAGTAAGTCAATAAAACGATCAAGTAAATCCTATTCAGTCATTTTGTCACTTTTTATTTTCGGTTTGTTTTTTGATTGAACAGAAATATGATTGAAAAAAAACACCCATTTGGAATAGCGGCGGAGGCAATCGTTTATCCGATACTGTTACTTATGGTTATGTGGGTGGTGTTTTTAGCAGAACTGACAACAGATTTACCAATCATTTCACTCGGAGTTAAGCCGCATGCTTGGTCGCAATGGTATGGTCTTATTTTCATGCCATTGATTCATGATAATACTGATTTCGGGCACATTTTAAATAATTCATTCCCTGTTTTTGTGTTGCTTGCGGCATTGATTTATTATTACCGAGAAGTTGCACTTCAAGTTTTCACATTGGTTTGGTTCATGTCGGGATTAACCATTTGGTTATTTGCCGCACCAACTGGTGGTTATCACATAGGCATGAGTGGAGTAATTTATGGCTTGTTTGGCTTTTTGTTTATTTCCGGTTTTTTTCGAAATTACCGACCGCTTCAAGTCATTTCATTGGGTGTAGCCTTGTTTTATGGCAGTATGATTTGGGGGATTTTCCCGCAAGAAACAAAAGTGTCTTGGGAGGGTCATTTTGCCGGATTTTTAACAGGTTGCGTCTTAGCGATTATTTACAGAAAGTTAGGACCTGTTCGACCGAAATATACCTATGAAATTGAAAAAGAATTGGGAATTGAACCACCCGATTTTGAAGGGATTTGGAACGAACAACAAGCGCTTGCGTTGGAAAAACAGTTAGCAGAATTAGCACAAAAACAACAACAAGCGTTACACATTGTTTATCATTACAAAGGGCAAGCTGATACAATACCTAGAGTAATACCTCCGGACGAAAACGAGTCGTAATTAGTGCTGTATCTTGACTTATCAGTGCCCAATCTTCTAATTCAAATTGCAATTGAACAAAACCTGCTGTTTGAAGAACGTATAATTCACCACATAGCATACTTGCCAATTCCGAAATTCCTTCGTTGTGACCAATGATCGTAATCGTTTTTCCGTTCTGTTGTGCAATAAATTGCTTTAATTCCGAACAAGATGCCAAATATAGTTCGTCAAAAAAATCAATGTGACAAGCAGTTGTTTCGGTAATAAACGTAGCAGTTTCTTTTGTCCGAGCAGCTGTTGAACAAAATACATTACCCAATTGAATACCATTTTCTTGCAGAAAAGCAGCTAATAATTCAGCTTGTTTGCGACCTTTTGGCAAAAGTTCACGGTCAAAATCACGACCACTTTTTGATTGCGGTTCCGTTTTCGCATGCCGAATTAAATTTAATTGTAACATCTGTTTTGTTTTACCAACCTTTTTCAAAGATAGTTCGTTATTGAATGCTGTGAGTGATAAACTTTTAGTAATTTTTACAAGCATTTAAAGAAAATGGATCAAATTCACTTAAGCGGAATATTAAATCAATGTTTGAAACAGGACAGAAAAGCGCAAAAAGCGTTGTATGAAATCTGTTACAAACAATTCATTCGCTTGTGTATGACCTATAATTCGAATCACGAAGATGCTCGCTTTGCCTTGAATAATGGATTTCTGAAAATCATCAAAGGCTTGGAATCGGTTGATCACAATAATTTGAATTTTTATTCGTGGGCCAAACGCATTATTGTTAATTCACTCATTGACGATTACAGACGTAATAAAAATCATGCGGAGCTGATTGTTACGAAAGATACGGAAAGCGCTATTGAATTCCATGCAACGCCTGCAGTCAATGAAGCCGATGCGCGTTTGAGTTACAACGAAATTATGAGCTTGTTAAAAACAATTCCACCCATTAGTGCTCACGTGTTTACCCTTTATGTAATAGATGGTTACAACCACCGCGAAATTGGCGAATTGCTCGAAATTACTGAGGGAACCTCTAAATGGCATTTGTCAACTGCACGTAAATTATTGCGGGACCGCTTACAAATGATCGAACAGCAAACGGAAAAACAATTCAACTTATGAAAGAGTTTCGCAATTATTCGGATAAAGAATTGGATGAATTATTTCGTGAAGCACACGATTCAACGGAACTGTCATCGGACTTTCAACCTGAATTTTGGGATGAGATGGAAATGCTCTTACCTGAAAAGAAACAAAAGAGAAGAGCAGGTATGTTTTGGTGGACTAGTGCAGCAATTCTTGTAGTAGCGGTTGGATACTTTATTAGAACTGCTGAGCAACCTAATACTTCATCTCAGAACAAGCAAATCGCTCTAAAAACTAACCTGAAAAACAAGGTTTTAACTCAAGATAAACAAACGAATAATAGCAAAGAATTACCTGCAACCACTCAACAAAAGCAAGCTAGCATCGGTCAACTTGTGCAAAAACGAATGGTGAATCACCAAATGCAAACAACACAAGTTGACATGCAAGTACTTGAAAACGTTGATGTGCCTATTGTTGAGCCAAAACAAATTACGGTTGAACCTAGTGACGTTAAAAACAACCTTACAAACCCTTCTTTGCCAATTAACATTGATACGTTCATGCGATTGAAAGTTATTGAACCTGGAATGAATATTACTCAATTGATTGCAAGCAAAAATTATTCCTATTCCCCTCGATGCTATGTGCAAGTGGGAGCAGGTATTGGAAAGTCATACCAAACGGACGTTTTAAATAAATCAAACAACTTGAGACAACTGGCTGTTGGTGCAGGTTTGATAAAACAAATGAATGGGATGCAACTTACCGCTGGTATTCAACTACGCTCGGAGTTTCTTTCGAACATCCAATGGACTGAGCCTTTGACAACAAGCTCATACAAACTGGGGCAAGCAAAGCAAATTTATTCGTTCGATTTTCCGCTTTCTATAGGTGCGGTTTTACCAAGATACCAGCAATTAGCATTTACAATTACACCAGGAATTCAGTCGTTTTATGTTGGTAGTTCATCGATTATCACCAATAATGAAGAAACTGCTCGCGAACAAAAAGTAGAGACCTTGCAACACACGAAAAGTCTTACAATGGAAATGGGTCTATGTTATTCGTATGCAATAAGACGTACGCTTTTATTGGGAGGACAGGTAAATGTTGATATAATTCGTCCGTTTAATTTGAATTATTATGCCGGAAAACAAGCAGCTTACCCGATAAACGTACAATTCTATATTCGTAAATTGTTTTAAAACAAGGTATTGCTAAAAGTCGTATATTTGGGTTATAAACCTTTATGATGAAACTACTTGTACTATTTCTTTTGAGTTTAACTGGAGTTGCTTTCGGTCAAATTACGTTAACCGATCAACATTTTTCTGGAGCAAATGAATCCTTTGTTATCTCGACTACAACGGATCCAACTATTGATTACAGCACAACTGGAGCAAATATAACTTGGAATTTTTCATCACTTGTAGCAACAGGACAAAAAGGATATATCACGAAACCAATGACTAGTGCTGCATTGTATTCACAATTATTATTTGGTTCTTTTGCACCGAATGCATACAAAGCAACATATTTTGCATCAACAACCGATTTGCCATTGGCACAATTGACAACAGCACTACCTGTTTCCATACAAGATGTTTCGTTGTTCACCAAGAAAACAGCAACAGCAATCAATTCTGTGGGATATGAGTTGTTAATTAACGGACAAGGTATTGCAGTGAAGTCAGATACAATTGAGAAAAGGTACGCACTGCCATTGAATTTTGGAGACACCTACAATTCGAGAGGGTATACTGCTTTGGATATGAATCCAATTTACAATGCTCAATGGCGTCAACATCGTTCGCGCTCAAGTGTTGTTGATGGATATGGAACTATTACGACACCTTTTGGTTCGTTCTCGGCGCTGCGTATCAAACATGAAATCACGGAAAACGATTCCATTTATTTAGCACTTGGAGGGACAACTGGTTTTTGGTTACCATTGCCAATTCCCATTGCATACGAATACGAATGGCGTGCTATTGAAGAGAAAGAGCCGATTTTGGTCATCAAAACATCAATTACTTTGGGAACAGAAACAGTGACTGCAATTGAATACCGCGATCAATTTTTAGGTCTAGGAATTACTGAAAACAATGTCGAAGTCTCAATTGGCCCCAATCCTGCAAACGAACAATTGAATGTTTCTTCAGCTGCTATAATTGAGCAATGGTCGCTAATAAATTCTGATGGTCGGGTTATTCATGCAGCGAATCATGAATCTTCTTCACTTTCAATCAACCTTTCTGAATTAGCTACAGGCCAATATCATTTGGTTTTAGTAACTGCAAAAGGAATTTCGTACCAAAAGTTCGTAAAACAATAGTATCTTTGTACAGCAAGCCGACTGTCGCTGTCCATCTTTGATGGAGAGAGGAAAGTCCGGGCAGCAAAGAGTAACCGTGCTTCCTAACAGGAAGGATTCATCCGTTTTGCGGATGGGTACAGAAAGTGCAGCAGAAAAGAAACCGCCAATTTATTGGTAAGGGTGAAATGGTGAGGTAAGAGCTCACCGGCTCAGCAGTGATGTTTGAGTGCAAGGTAAACCTCACGGGCTGAAAGATCATGTAAACCAAGCGAGTAGGGCTGCTCGTTCTCTTTCCTTCGGGAATGCTTGGAGGGTAGATCGATAGAACCTAAGAGTGATTTTAGGTCTAGATAAATGACAGTCAGTTTCGAGCAATCGGAATGTACAGAACCCGGCTTATGGCTTGCTTTTTTATTGAATAGACAAGCGTTGAATCGCTTTATTTTGCACGCTTTTCTTGTGTGCTGACAATTGATTTTTTTCCGCTGCAAGCGAAGCTGACCATCCAAAATAATGTCCGATAAATGCTTGACTTTTCTCGAAATTACGTCCATAGCGATAAGAACTGATACTTGTTGATTTTAGTGGCATTGCGCGTTTTGTTTGGAGGTAATAAAAACAATTTGACAACACGATATCGTAAGTTGAATCAGCCTGTTGCGCCGTATGAACCAATTCTGACAATGGCATCACCGATCGACTAGCATAGTCCCTATCCGCTTTTATCATCCAACTAAATTGTCTGATTTGTTTGAGTTGCTTTAAAAACGTTTTGTCTGAATTGATAGCTGATAAGTTGATTTCAACTAATTTACGAACCGAGGTTTTGTGCCAATTTTCAAAATTTACAGGAGAACATGCGCCAACACTGTCTTTTGGTTGCACAAATACAAGTGGGTTGTAGTAAACAGGCAACCAATTGGTGTGATTTGGTTGTAATTCACTGCGTAATTGAGCGAACAATTGCGTATTTATTATCGGTTGAAAACATTTTTTCTTCGATAAAAAAGCACGTAATTGATCGGAATGAATCAAAAGCACATCCATATTTGCAGCAAAAGGCGCTTGTTTAACACGTTGCATGATTTCATTTTCGGATAGTTCCAATAATTGCACGCGAAGCTTTGACTTTTTAGCAAATTTTTTAGCGATTAATGTATCTAACTTGGTAAATTCATCACTAACAATGATTAATTGCTTGTTTGGAATTTCTTTTGCTGTTTCTAACCAACACGATGAAACGCTGAAAAGGGATAATAGTAAAAGAAATAAAATCACAGTCTTTTTCATGGAACAAAGATAGCTCAATTTCGTACCTTTGCATAAATTTTCAAATAAGAGTTCCGAACAATGGCTAGTAAACAACACCAATTAAAAGTAAATCAATTGTTGACTGATTTAACAAGTGGTAATGAATCAAAGGTTGCTACTGCAATCAAAGCTTTTCATGTGCATGGTGATGCCTCCGTTATAGTTCCAATACTCAATGTTTGGAACGCTGGCTTGTCAAAAGAGAACGAAGCGTTGGTGAAAGAATTATTGATTGGTTTGAAAGATACGAGTTGTACCGATGTGCTAATTGAATGTTATCGAAATTCGGAGTTTCATGCCATCAAACGAGAATTAACCGCTGTTTTTTGGAATACTAAATTGGATTTCAGTCCGTATTTAGCGGACTTCGTTTTGTTTGCAATTGAAGGCGATTTTTTGGATGCATTCGAAGCGATTACATTAATAGAACAATTCGAAAACACATCTCCTGAACACGCAGTAATGGAATCTCAATTATTATTGAAAGAATATTTCGGAAACAACGAAAATCGTAACGAACAAAAAGATCAATTACTTTCGGATATTGCGCTAATTTTGAAGGAATACGATGAAGAATCGGGAACAGAAGACCTGTACTTCGAATAATTTATTTAAAATAATCCGTTGATTTCTGCGTCAATTGCTTGGATGATTTTACCAAGATCCTCTTGACTTTCTGGAAAACGATTGTTATCGATATCAATAATGAGCAATTTTCCGTTATCATACGTCGAAATCCAAGCTTCGTAACGCTCATTCAAGCGTTTTAAATAATCCAATCGGATACTTTCTTCGTAATCTCTGCCGCGTTGTTGAATTTGATTCACCAAAGTAGGAACTGATGCACGCAAATAAATTAATAAATCCGGCGGTGAAACAAACGAATCCATCAAGTTGAATAACGAGAAATAATTTTCAAAATCACGTGTCGTCATCAAACCCATCGAATGTAGATTGGGCGCAAAAATAAATGCATCTTCGTAAATCGTACGGTCTTGAATAACTGCGTTGTTCGATTTTTGAATGTCTTGAATTTGGTTAAAACGCGAATTCAAGTAATAAATTTGCAAGTTAAAAGACCAACGTTGCATGTCTTCGTAGAAATCATTCAAATACGGATTCTGCTCAACATCTTCGTAATGTGTTTCCCATCCGTAATGCTTTGCTAACAAGCCTGTTAATGTTGTTTTACCCGATCCAATATTTCCTGCGATTGCGATATGCATAGTTCTTTTATTTTGCGATTGACTAAATTACAAAATCTAGGTGCATGAAAAGAACTTGTGGAAAAATAAAATTCGTTTTTGCGTGTTTTTGCTTAATATTTTGAAAAAAACTTACTTTTTGAACTGAAAACAAGTCAATTTTGTACTTGTTTGAACAAAAAGTAGTTGCGAAGCTGCTTGCCATTTAAACGATAGAATAGTTGTTTCATCTGGCAGCATCAGGAAAAAAGGAATGGATGAAGTAAGACTTGATTCAACATAGTTGATTTCATTAGCTGTGGCAGATAAAAAACCATCTTTCCAAGCTTGAATCCAACGCGTATTCGGGACAATAACAGTCCCTAAGTAAGAACCAAACACATCGAAATGATGTATTTTTTCGTTGTCAGTTACCAAATAAAGCTCATTTTTCCATTCGAATAATTGGTTGACAGCTGTGAATTGAATCAATGACCGAAGGTTTTGAATCGTTTGTTGATTCATCGATTCAAGGGTAATGAGTTTCACCGTTGAATTGAGTTGATCGTACACCCATAAACGGTCATTTTGTTCGGTATAGCTGAAAGTTTCTGCATATTGAATATCAAAAGCTGTTAAATCGATACATTCGTTTTGAATTGCTAACGCATTGTCCAAAAAACAAATCTGTTGTTGGTTTTCTGAAAAAACAGCGATTTTGAAAGTGTTAGAAGCATCTATTTTTGTGATTTCACCAATTGATTTGATACTTTGTTCGCTTATTTTTTTTCCGTTTCCATCTCGTTTTATCAAGTTGTTTTGACTGTATACGAAACTGTTATTCGCTTGGTCAATGTCCCAAACGGTAGTAGAATCACAAGGAATACTCCACTTTTCTTCCCATTGACTTTGAGCCAATACGAGCTGATGAACGATTATTAACAAGCATGTAATTCTGTTTTTCATATCCTGTTTGTCGAAAACAACAACAATTCTTCTACTATAACACGGTCATTACTCAAACGCGGGATTTTGTGCTGACCACCTAATTTCCCTTTATTCGCCAACCAACTGTTGAACGTTCCTGTTGACAATTGCTGAACAATGGGTAAATCCAGCGCCATGTTTTTCATGCGTTTTGCGTCGTAGTCCGAATTGATTGCGCGCAATGTTTCATCTAAGATATGTATAAAACGGTTGCTGTCATCAGGGTTTCTGGCAAATTCAATCAACCATTCGTGTTTTCCTTTTTCTTTTCCATTCATGAAAACAGGAGCAACGGTGTATTCTTTGATTTGTGCGTTTGTTTTTAAACTTGCAATTTCAATAGCTTTTTCTGCATTTTCAACAATTAATTCCTCACCAAAGGCATTGATAAATTGTTTTGTTCGTCCACTAATTTGAAAACGGTAGGGGAGTGTATTGGTGAATTTAATCGTATCTCCAATAATGTAGCGCCAAAGACCTGCATTCGTTGTAATAACAAGCGCATACTCTTTTCCAATTTCAACATCATTTAAGCGCAACACATTGGTTGAGGCACATCCATTAAACGAATCCATTGGAATAAATTCGTAGAAAATACCATAATCAAGCATCAACAGTAATTCCGTAGAACCATCAACATCTTGAATGCCAAAAAATCCTTCGGATGCGTTATACGTCTCCACATAATGCATGTCGTCAAAAGGAATGAGTTTGTTGAATGCATCCCGATATGGCGCAAAACTAACTCCTCCGTGCATGAATAATTCCAAATTTGGCCACACTTCACGCAAGTTTTTTTTGCCTGATATTTCTAATACTTTGTTTGCAAGGACTAAGGTCCAACTTGGAACACCTGCAATGATGTACACATCTTCATTGATCGTACTTTCAGCCATTCGTTGAATCTTTTCTTCCCATTCGCTCATCAAAGCAATTTCTTTGGAAGGAGTGCGTCGTATTTCGGCCCACCACGGAAGGTTTTTCACAATAATAGCTGATAAATCACCTTGATAAGCATCCTCTGAAACAGGTAAAATTTGTGCGCTACCTCCAATAATAAGGTGTTTTCCTTTGTACAATTTACGATTTGGAAAGTTCTCATAATACAACGCAAGCAAGTCTTTTCCACCTTTGTAATGACAATCGAGTAACGATTCTTTTGTGACAGGGATGAATTTACTTCGATCACTTGTTGTCCCAGAACTTTTGGCAAACCATTTCGTTTCTGTCGGCCAAATCAATTGTTGTTCGCCCGTCATCAATCGATCTACCCAAGGCTTTAAGGATTCGTAATCACTTAATGGAACCTGTGTTTTGAATGATTGATAGTCGGTAATTTGTTCGAAATGATGTGCTTTACCGAATTCGGTCGAAGTACCTTGTTGGATTATTTTTTCTAATAATTCAGTTTGAACTTCATGGGGATATTTACGAAACAAGTCGATTTGATGCAATCGCTTTTTCATTACCCATGCAAAAATTGAATTAAATGGCATTATTTAGAAAAAATAGGTAAAAGAAAAAAGGAGGAAATTAACTCCTCCTTTTATTATCCGAATGCAAAAATGCAGCCGACAATTGCTAATAAAATAACAGTGTAAACGAATCCGATTCCAACTGTTGTTCCTTCAAAGAAGGTGTCGTGTTTATCGTTATGATCTGACATTGCGTTGTTTTTTTTTCAAAAGTACTATTTTGTTTGATATGCGCCAACCAATTTTCTTTTTTTTCAACAGAAATTAATCGCGGCTCCCAAATAAACGTAACAAGGAAACAAATAAATTCACAAAAAGAATGTAAAGTGTAAATCCTCCGATTAATGCCAACTTATTTTTGTGTTCTTCGTCAATCGTTGAATTGTGAGCCAACTGTTTCAATTGTTGCATGTGGTAGGCAGTAAGTCCGGTAAACACCAATACACCAATGATTGAAATCAAGTATTGAAATCCTTCGCTTTCCAAAAAGAAATTGATCAATGAAGCAATCATTATTCCCCAAAAAGCCATCATCAATATACTTCCGAATTTCGTTAAATCAGCAGAAGTAACATACCCCATGATAGCCATCACACCGAAAGTTGCAGCTGAGATACCAAAGATTGCGAAAATCGATGTATCTGTATAAGTGATAAAAATCGTTGAAAGCGAAAAACCAATCAACACACTGTACAACATAAACAAGCCAAACAAGGCTGCAAACGATAAACGCTCCAAATAACGTTGCATGATAAACGCAACACCAAGCGGAGAGAAAATCACAACATAAAACAACGGGCTTAAACTCGCGCCAGTTGGCGTAATGTTGATGAAGTATTTCATGATAAATGCTTCGTTTCCGTATTGATAAGCAATAAGTCCAGAAACAATTAATGCGCCAAACATAAACGCATATACTTTTGTGAAGAATTGTTTTGCAGCTAATTTTGATTCACTGCTTTCGAAAGAGTAGTTATCAATAGATGAATTCATATTAATGTAATTTTGCTTGAACTAAATTAATAAATTCTTTTCTTGTTGCATCGTTTGTTAAAAATAATCCTGTAAATGCTGATGATGTAGTCACCGAATTTTGTTTTTGAACCCCACGCATTTGCATGCACATGTGTTGGCACTCAATAACAACAGCAACTCCTTTAGGATTCATCGTTTCTTGGATACAATCACGGATTTCAATCGTCAAACGCTCTTGTACTTGTAAGCGTCGTGCAAAAGCATCAACAACACGCGGTAATTTGCTTAATCCAACAATTGTTCCATTGGGAATATATGCAATGTGTGCTTTTCCAAAAAAGGGTAACATGTGGTGTTCGCACATGGAGTACACTTCGATATCTTTCACGATGACCATTTCTGAATAAGATTCATTAAATAGTGCACTTTTCAGAATCTCTGAAGGATCTTTGGCGTAACCAGATGTTAAAAACTGGAGTGATTTCGCAACACGTTCGGGTGTTTTTAATAAACCTTCTCTATCTGCATTTTCGCCTAGTTCAGTTAGTACTTCCTTGTAAACTACAGCTAGTTTTTCGGTTACATTGTCGTTGTATAAATCGTCTTTCACGTGTTTGTTTTTCAATAGAACAAGTGAACCTTAATATGGTTCTCTTCCTCCGTAATATTCTACAAAATTATTTTCTGTTTCTACCAGTTTCAAATAGCATAATTCACCACCGGCCATACGAATTGGACCTTCAATTAGCTTCCATATTTCGATAATGATATTTTCAGTCGATGCTAGTTTTCCAGCTAAAAAAGGGACATCTAAGTTCAAGTTTTTATGGTCGAGCTCCTCAATCACCAATTCCTTGACGATTTTACTTAATTCTTTTAAATTGATGACAAATCCTGTTTCAGGGTTGGGATGACCTTTTACAGTGACAAATAATTCAAAATTATGACCGTGCCAATTCTTGTTACTGCATTTACCAAAAACTTCGGCGTTTTTTTCATCAGACCACTCTTCACGCCACAATTTGTGTGCTGCATTAAAGTGTTCTCTTCGTGTTATGTAAACTGTTTCCAATGGTGTAAAAATTGACTACAAATTTACGAACTTATTTTCATTAATTACCCGATTTTATCCCGTCGTTTTTCAACGGTATTCGAACCTTTTTTTTGTACTTTTGTCTAAATTAAAAGTTCATGATCGTAATTACTGGAGCAGCTGGATTCATTGGAAGTTGCATAGCGGGAACCTTAAATGCAAAGGGAATCAATAATTTAATCCTTGTTGATGATTTTTCTAGAACAGAAAAAGCAGCAAATCTAGCTGACAAACAATTCGTTGCAAAAGTTGATCGTGCACATTTTGATAAATGGATGACGGACTTCGGTAACGAAGTAACCCATGTACTTCATATTGGCGCTCGAACGGATACTACGGAGTTTGACGAAGCAATTTTCGAAGAATTAAACATTTCTTATTCAAAAATGATCTGGAAACATTGTGTACATTTCAATATTCCACTTGTTTATGCTAGTTCTGCGGCAACGTATGGTCTGGGCGAATTTGGATACGATGACAACGAAGCGGATATGCCCAAATTACAACCGCTTAACCCGTATGGTTGGTCAAAACAATTATTTGATATCTGGGCGTTGGAACAAACAAGCACGCCACCAAATTGGGTCGGATTGAAATTTTTCAACGTGTACGGACCAAATGAATATCACAAAGGAAGAATGGCTTCGGTGATTATGCACACGTTTCACCAGATTAAAACCCACGGAAGCATGAAATTATTCCGTTCGCACAACCCGAATTATACCGATGGTGGCCAAATGCGTGATTTCGTTTACGTGAAAGATGTCGTTTCGGTGATTGAGTTTTTAATGACAGGAAAAGCTCATTCGGGAATTTATAATTTAGGATCTGGAAAAGCCCGTACTTTTCTTGATTTAGCGAGTAACACCTTTCACGCTTTGGGAAAAACACCCGACATTTCTTTCATCGATACCCCAGCGGATATCCGCGATAAATACCAATATTTTACCGAAGCGAACATGCAAAAAATGCGCGACCAAGGTTATGATATCCCTTTTCATACCCTTGAAGAAGGTGTTGCTGATTACGTGACAAATTACTTGACGGATACAAGGTACATTTGATTGGTTATTTTTTGAAACATTTTGCATGGTGAGTTGTTTCATTAATAAATAGCAAACACATGTACCAACTCAAAAGAACACAATTTGTAAAAGCTGATTTAGCGACTTGTTGGGATTTTTTCTCATCGCCCAAAAACTTACAAGTCATAACTCCTGATTACATGGGATTCAAAGTCCTGACGGACGTGCCGGATAAAATGTACGAAGGATTAATGATTGCATACAAAGTTTCACCAGTTGCAAAAATCCCGATGAATTGGGTAACTGAAATAAAATACGTTCACGATGGTGAGTTTTTTGTCGATGAACAACGAACAGGACCGTATAAAATTTGGCACCACGAACATCATTTTAAGGCTGTTGAAGGTGGTGTAGAAATGACAGACATTGTTAGTTACGAATTGCCATTAGGAATACTAGGTCGTTTTGCACATTGGTTATTTGTCCGCAAACAATTGGAAAGTATTTTTGCTTATCGCTTTAAAAAAGTTGACGAGTTGTTTAAATAATTAGTAAAAATAGAGCACAAAAAAATCCGATGCGTTAACATCGGATTTTTTTATTGTATGAATGTAAGGAAATTATTCTCCTACTACTTCAAATTTGAATGTTGGCTTAACACCTTTGTGAAGGTTAGCTTCAGCTTCGTAAGTTCCAACTTCTTTGATTGGCTCTTCTTTGATTTTCAATGATTTACGATCGATATCAAATCCAGCTTTTTTCAATGCCTCAGACAATTGAACAGTGTTAACTGAACCAAAGATTTTTCCGTTTTCACCAACTTTCGTTACGATAGAAACAGTTAAGTCTACTAATTTCGCAGCAATTGCTTCCGCTTCTGCAGCTACTTTAGATTCTTTGTGAGAACGTTGTTTTAATACTTCTTCGTGTGCTTTTTTAGCAGAAGGAGTTGCCAATGTAGCGTAACCTTGAGGAATCAAGAAGTTACGACCGTAACCTGGCTTAACAGTTACAACTTCATCTTTGTAACCTAATTTATCGATATTTTTCTTAAGAATTACTTCCATGATTGCTTGTCTTTTAAATGTAATTACTGACTATTTCAACATATCACCTACATATGGCAAGATAGCCAAATGACGTGCACGCTTAATAGCTTTATTTACTTTCTTCTGATATTTTGCAGAAGTACCAGTAATACGACGAGGTAAGATTTTACCTTGTTCGTTTACCAAACGCAATAAAAACGTTGCGTCCTTGAAATCGATGAATTTAATTCCGCTTTTTTTGAAGCGACAGTATTTGTCTTTTCTGATGTCGATGTTAATCGGAGTCAAATAACGAATATCATTTTGTGCCATGATTGTTTGTTTTAAAAGTAAATTAATTAAGCTTCAACAGGAGCTCCACTCATTTTTTTACGACGTTTTTCGGCGTAAGCAACGTGCTCTTTCTCCATTTTCACTGTTAAGAATCGCATAATACGCTCGTCACGTTTGAATGCTAATTCTAAATCAGCGATCACTGAACCTTCAGCATCGAATTGAAATAAGAAATAGAAACCAGTTGATTTCTTTTGGATTGGGTAAGCCAATTTTTTTAGGCCCCAACTCTCTGAATGCGTTAATTTACCACCCATGGCAGCTAATTCGCTTTCGTACTTTTGCACTGCTTCCTTTGCCTGATCTTCAGACAAAACGGGAGTAAGAATGAAAACAGTTTCGTAAGAATTCATAATTAAACTAATTTGATGTTTATACTATTTACCTGTCCTAAAATAGGATACAGGGGTGCAAAGATAAGGATTAATTCTGAAATCAAAAGGTTTCACTTAAAAAAGTCACAATATCGCTCATTTAAATATAGTTATTTAGCAAATTTTATCTTTGTTTTTCAGCACTTTTCACTAAATTCGCGCTACATTTATAAATAAGAAAGTGTTCTTGTTGATTGCCGACTTTTGATAGGCTTACCAAATTTATATAATTTACTTATCAAACAGCACAAAAAAACACTTTTAGAACACATAGCATAGTAAAAACAAGCAGTAATATGAATCATTATCAAGATTACCTCCAGGAAATTGAAGAAAGAAAAGCACAAGGGTTACATCCAAAACCAATTGATAGTGCTGAATTAGTGAACGAATTGATCGCACAAATCAAAGATACGACAAGTGCATACCGTGAAGATTCGCTAAAATTCTTTATCTACAATACCTTGCCTGGTACAACTCCTGCAGGTGGAGCAAAAGCACGCTTTTTAAAAGAAGTAATTCTTGGTAATGAACTAGTAGCAGAAATCACACCAACTTTCGCCTTGGAATTGTTATCGCACATGAAAGGCGGACCTTCTATTGTTGCTTTGATTGATTTGGCTCTTGGTAATGATGAAGCGATTGCGCATGCTGCTGCAGAAGTATTGAAAACGCAAGTTTTCTTGTATGATGCTGATGCTGACCGATTGAAAGTAGCTTACGAAGCAGGAAATAAAATCGCTAAAGGAATTTTGGAAAGTTACGCGAATGCGGAATTTTTCACCAAATTACCTGAGGTTCCAGAAGAAATCAAAGTCGTTACATTTATAGCTGGGGAAGGTGATATATCAACCGATTTATTATCACCAGGAAATCAAGCGCACTCACGATCTGATCGTGAATTGCACGGAAAATGTATGATTACACCTGCTGCTCAAGAGGAAATAAAAGCATTAAACGAACAGCATCCTGATAAAAGCGTCATGCTCATCGCTGAAAAAGGGACAATGGGTGTTGGATCTTCACGTATGTCAGGTGTTAACAATGTTGCGCTTTGGACAGGAAAACAATTGAGTCCATACATTCCATTTGTAAACATTGCGCCAATCGTTGGTGGTACAAATGGTATTTCACCTATTTTCTTGACAACTGTAGATGTGACAGGTGGAATCGGTATCGATTTGAAAAACTGGGTCAAAAAAGTTGATGCAGCTGGCAACCTTGTTCGTGATGAAAATGGAGACGCAATTTTGGAACACGTTTATTCAGTTGCTACAGGAACTGTATTGACAATTAATACAAAATCGAAAAAATTATACAATGGTGACAAGGAATTAATTGATATTTCCAAAGCATTGACACCGCAAAAAATGGAATTTATCAAAGCAGGCGGTTCTTACGCTATTGTATTTGGTAAAAAAATTCAAACGTTTGCAGCTAAAACATTAGGCATTACTGCTCCTGTTGTTTTTGCTCCCTCGAAAGAAATCACGATCGATAATCAAGGATTAACAGCTGTTGAGAAAATTTTCAACAACAACGCTGTTGGGATTACTCCTGGAAAAGTATTACACGCTGGATCAGATGTACGTGTAACCGTAAACATTGTTGGTTCGCAAGACACAACGGGATTGATGACAGCGCAAGAGTTGGAATCAATGGCTGCTACAGTTATTTCACCAATTGTTGACGGAGCATATCAGTCGGGATGTCACACGGCTTCTGTTTGGGACAAAAAAGCGCAAGCAAATATCCCTAAATTGATGAAGTTCATGAACGAGTTCGGTTTGATTACTGCACGCGATCCAAAAGGAGTTTATCATGCAATGACCGATGTTATTCACAAAGTCTTGAACGACATCACAATTGATGATTGGGCGATTATTATTGGAGGTGACTCACACACACGTATGTCAAAAGGTGTAGCTTTCGGTGCCGATTCAGGTACTGTAGCACTTGCTTTGGCAACTGGAGAAGCTTCTATGCCAATCCCAGAATCGGTGAAAGTCACGTTCAAAGGTGAAATGAAAAGCTACATGGATTTCCGTGATGTGGTTCATGCAACTCAAGCGCAAATGTTACACCAATTTGGTGGTGAAAATGTATTCCAAGGACGTGTAATTGAAGTACACATCGGTACCTTGACTGCAGATCAATCATTCACCTTTACCGATTGGACAGCTGAAATGAAAGCGAAAGCATCTATCTGTATTTCAGAAAATGAAACCTTGATTGAATCGTTGGAAATTGCAAAAAGTCGTATCAAAATAATGATTGACAAAGGTATGGACAACCACAATCACGTCTTACAAGGTTTAATAAACAAAGCAAACAAACGCATTGCTGAAATTCAAACGGGAGAAAAACCTGCATTGACTCCAGATGCGAATGCAAAATACTACGCTGAGGTTGTGGTTGATTTGGATCAAATTACAGAACCAATGATTGCAGATCCAGACGTTATGAACAAAGATGTTTCTAAGCGATACACACACGATACGATTCGCCCATTATCGTTCTATGGTGGAACGAAAAAAGTGGACTTAGGATTTATCGGATCGTGTATGGTCCACAAAGGCGATATGAAAATATTGGCACAAATGTTAAAGAACATCGAAGCAGAATACGGTAAAGTTGAATTCAGAGCGCCATTAGTTGTTGCACCACCAACCTACAACATTGTTGACGAATTAAAATCAGAGGGCGATTGGGAAATTTTGCAAAAATATGCCGGTTTTGAATTCAACGACAATGCGCCGAAAACAGAATCGCGCACCAAATACGAGAACATGTTGTACCTAGAACGTCCAGGATGTAACTTGTGTATGGGGAACCAAGAAAAAGCTGAAAAAGGAGACACGGTAATGGCAACATCAACACGTTTGTTCCAAGGTAGAGTAGTAGAAGATACAGAAGGTAAAAAAGGTGAATCGTTATTATCATCTACACCTGTGGTTGTCTTGTCTACTATTTTAGGGCGCACTCCTACAATTGAAGAATACAAAAAAGCAGTAGCTGGAATTCCATTGACAAAATTTGCGCCATCACACAAGTTATTAGTTAATTAATACGCCAAATAATTAAGGTATAAAAGCCCGAATCGTTTGATTCGGGCTTTTTTTCCGCAACCTTTTTTCCTGTTTATCGTATTTAATTTAACCCATAAAAAAGGGTTTTACCTATTTAAAATAACATTAGATGAAAAAAATTGTACTCAGTTTAGTATTACTTGTTTCAGCAAGTAACGTGTTTTCTCAAGCCGTTTCAACGGGTAATTTTATTTTTGATGCGTATTATGGCGCGCCAAATTTTGGAAAAAATTTTTACAAATTGATTGAGAATTCTTCGATTACTACAAACTTTCAAGCATCAGGAATAGGGCCTTTAGGTTTAAGAGGCGAATACATGATTGGTGAGACTTTTGGATTGGGATTTGATGTGATATACAACTCAAATAATATCAGTTATACTCAAATAGATTCATTGAATCCATTGAACTCCATTAATTACGAACGTACCATGGATCGTTTGCGCGTTCAAATGCGTTTCAATTTTCATTTTAATGTGACCAATCCAAATTTGGACGCCTATTTTGGAGTAGCAGCTGGAACGAATTCGCGATTCAAAAAATATTATGTGAACGGAGTTGAAACAATATATGATTCTTTTATAGGTTCAGGAATATTGATTCCATTTTCATTACGTGTTTGTACAGGAATGCGTTATTATTTCAACCAAAATTTTGGTTTAAACGCTGAAATTGGATTGGGAGGACCACTTATTTCAGGAGGTTTATCCGTGAAGTTTTAAGCAAATACTATATGTTTGATAAGCCACCCAATTGCGGTGGCTTTTTTTATGCAAACATTTTTCAGTTAGTATTGTTATAGATACATGAAGCAATTCGATTTAACAGATCAAGAAATTGACCGTATCATTGAAATGGCATGGGAGGATAGAACACCTTTCGATGCCATCTTATTGCAATTTGGTTTGAAAGAAAAAGATGTCATTGATTTGATGCGTCGGGAATTAAAACCATCCTCTTGGCGCTTGTGGCGCGCTCGTGTTCAAGGAAGAGCGACCAAACATAGCGCATTACGCGGATTCGAAGTAGGAAGACACAAGTGCTCCCTACAACGAACCATCACCTATAATAAGATTTCTAAACGATAAAAGCCCCTGTTTTTAGAGTCAAATTTGAATAGTTGATGGATTCAACGTTACTTGATAAAAGCGTTAAGCTTCATCGCATAACCTTGAATTACTCTACCGAAATATCCAGAGTGAAAAGGAAGCATGTAAAACTTTTCTGTATTTCTATCAAAAATATGAAAAGGACGACCTCCTGTAAATGTAAAGGAGAAATTTTCGTCTTTGTACAGTTTTATGTTTTCTGGACCTTGTGAGAAAACAAATGGATAAGTATCCTTATCTTCATATTTTTCATTAGTTCGAAGTTTGCCTAAGTAAACAAATTCTTTTTTACCCTTATAAAACTTATTAAAAGCTTTTTTCACGTACTTATCATAAGATTCTACTCCCCAAAGACCAACAATTAACGTTTGATCTTTTCTGATGTATGTTGGAGGAACTGTGTTTTTTTCTACTGACAGATTTTTTTTCGTTGCTCCTCTAACAATTAATCCAACTCCACAAGAGTTTAATGATAAGACGATTAAAGTTAGAATACTAATTTTTTTTAACATAATAATTAATAATTAATTTATACTGCAACGTTATGTTCTCTCAAGGCATCATTCAACGATGTTTTTAAATCTGTTGACGCTTTGCGTTTTCCAATAATCAAGGCACAAGGCACTTGAAAATCACCAGCTGGGAATGATTTGGTGTACGAGCCTGGAATAACCACCGAACGATCTGGAACAAATCCTTTTGTTTCAATTGGTGTTTCACCAGTAACATCGATGATTTTTGTTGATTGCGTCAATACGACATTAGCTCCAAGAACAGCTTCTTTTCCTACGCGAACTCCTTCCACTACAATACAGCGTGAACCTATAAATGCATTGTCCTCGATAATTACTGGAGCAGCTTGCAAAGGTTCCAAAACACCTCCAATTCCAACGCCACCACTCAAGTGAACGTTTTTACCGATTTGCGCACACGATCCAACTGTTGCCCATGTGTCAACCATTGTACCAGCGTCAACATACGCACCAATATTGATGTAAGAAGGCATCATGATGACGCCAGAAGCAACATACGCACCATAACGTGCAATCGCATGCGGTACTACACGAACACCTAATTCAGCATAGTTCTTTTTCAAGGCCATTTTGTCGTGGAACTCAAAAGGACCAACTTCAATAGTTTCCATTTTTCGAATCGGGAAATAAAGCACAACAGCTTTTTTTACCCATTCGTTTACTTGCCAAGTTCCATTGTCTAAAGGTTCAGCTACACGCAAATGTCCTTTGTCGATTTCTTCGATAACATGTTCTATTGCCGCTATTGTTGCTGCTTGACTTAATAATGCTCGGTCATTCCAAGCTGCTTCTATAATTGATCGCATCGTGATTCTTTTTTGTAAAATTACTTTTTCAAGTTGAATTACACACAAAAGCAGGCGTAATAATTCCACTAAAAAATGCGTAATTTTGAAGTTCAAAGAAAGAACGTTATGTCTAAAGTAATAGCAATTGATTTCGGATTAAAAAGAACAGGGTTGGCACTTTCTGATGACCAGAAAATTTTTGCTTTTGGTTTGAAAACGGTAGACAGTAAACAATTGATGGATGAATTGAAACTATTGGTTGTCAAAGAGAAAATAACAGAAATAGTAATTGGCGAGCCCAAACGTTTAGACACGTCGGACTCACACATTACCCAAAATGTTTATTTGCTGAAAACTGCCTTGGAAAAACAATTTCCAACACTCAAAATAGCTTTATTAGACGAACGATTTACATCAAAAATGGCTGCTGCAGCGATTGCACAAAGTGGCTTGAAAAAACGAGACAAACAACAAAAAGCGTTGATTGATGAGGTTAGCGCGACGATTATTTTACAAGATTATTTGCAAAATCGTGTTGTATTTGGCGACTAACCTTTTTAATCGTGCAATCGTTTAACTACTTATTTCTAACTTTGTAAAAATTACACGTGTTTATGATTTTACCAATTGTCGCATACGGAGATCCTGTTTTGAAGAAAGAAGCAGTCGAAATTGACGAGCAGTTTCCTGCTTTGAATCAATTGATTGAAAATATGTTTGAAACAATGTATGAAGCATCAGGCGTTGGATTGGCAGCTCCGCAAATTGGACAATCAATTCGTCTGTTTGTTGTCGATGGAAGTCCATTTGCAGAGGTTGACGAAGACGAAGAGGACGACCCAAGAGCTGCAGGGATGGAAGGATTTAAACGCGTTTTTATCAATCCAATAATCGAAGAAGAAACTGGTGCTAATTGGGTGTTTGCAGAAGGTTGTTTGAGTATTCCTAAGATCAGAGAAGATGTTTCACGAAAAGAAAAAATCCGTGTAACGTATTACGATGAAAACTGGCAATTTCACGACGAGTGGTTTGATGGCTACAAAGCGCGCATCATACAACACGAATACGATCATATCGAAGGAATATTGTTTACCGACCACTTGTCCGTTTTGAAAAAAAGAATGTTGACCAAACGATTGACAAACATCTCGCAAGGTGAAGTTAAGGTGAATTACAAAATGAAATTTCCAGCAATCAAAAAAGGAAGATGATGCGCAAACTATTAGTACTTGCAGTTGTTAGCACTATGTTGATCGCTTGTGGACCAAAAAAATTAGAAACCAAAGAAGATTACATTGCAGCAGTCGTTGAATTTGAAGATTCATTAAAAGCGAATGCTGTTGATGTGAATCAATTGACGGACCAAGCGATTGGTGTATCGTATGCTGAAAAATGTTTGGCTGTTTACCGTCAATTCCCAAAAACAAAAGAAGCACCAAGGTATCTGGATAAAGCTCATGTCATTTTTGCTAGTTTGGGCATGCACCAACGATCTGTTTTATTGGCTGACACCTTGATTCGAAACTATCCCTTGTACAAAAACAGACCAATGGTATTGGAAAGTTTGGCAACTGCTTACGATATTTTTTTACGTCCAAGAAACAAAGAAAAAGTAAAAATGTATTACGAAATGTTGTTGAAAGAAGGCACGAATTTACCGGCTGAACAACGTGAAAACATAACCTTTAGGTTGAAAAATATCGATTTATCGTTCGAAGAATTAATTGACGCGAATCAAGCGCAATAAAATAAGTTTCGTTAATGTTGTGTTAACGAGAATCCAAAATGGAAAAAGAAAACTACATTTGATTAACTAATTAAATAATAATTAAGATGAAAAAGTCACTATTCACATTCATGTTAGCGCTTATGGCTGCAATTGGCATGAACAATTCATTCGCTCAACAAGTACAATCTGGTGCGCAAATCGAATTCAATAAAGACACGCACGATTACGGTAATGTCAAAAATGGTGGGAACGGAAAATGTACGTTTACATTCACAAATACAGGAACAGAACCATTGATCATTCAAACAGCTAAAGGTTCTTGTGGTTGTACGGTTCCTGAATGGCCGAAAGAACCAATTGCACCAGGAGAAAAAGGTGTAATTACAGTAAGTTACGATACGAAACGTGTTGGAGCAATCAACAAATCTGTGACAATTACGTCAAATGCTGTGAATGAGCCAACAAAAATTTTACGCATCAAAGGAAATGTAGCTGCACCAGTTGAAGGAACTAGTCCTGTTAACACATCAGGAGCACCAACAAATTAAACTACTATGAGATTGATTGCAGGTGCAATTATCTTCTTGAACTCCGCATATTGTTTTACACAACATGCGGAGTTTTTTGTGAAAGAAGAATTGGTAAAATTCCCCAAAACAAAAGCAGGAATAGTACTGCAACACAATTATTCGGTGACCAATACAGGCTCAGATACGCTGTTTATTACCGATTACAAAGTTGCATGTCCGTGTACTAAAATTACATTTCCAGCTTTTATTGCGCCAGCAGCATCAGCGCTTGTTCACCTAACTTTTGACACGACAGATAAGTACGGATTGCAAGATCGTTCGATTTATCTCATGACCAATACGCAACTAAAAATGGAGCGTTTACGCTTCAAAGTCATGGTGGTGCCAGTCGACTGATTACAACGATAAGTTATCAACACTACCTATTTTTATTGCAGTGAATTAGTAGTTTTTAGCTAATTTTATTCGACCAAATTTTTTCCTGCATGTACTTGATATTTGATACCGAAACAACGGGTTTACCGCGTAATTGGAATGCACCTTATACCGATTTAGATAATTGGCCACGTGCAGTTCAAATTGCTTGGCAATTACATGATGACATGGGAAATCTAATCGAAGCAAAAGATTTCCTTATTCGTCCCGATGGTTACGATATCCCATATGATGCAGAACGTATTCATGGAATTTCAACCGAATTGGCGCTCGCTGAAGGTGTTGATTTGGAGGATGTCGTTACAGAATTTAATTTGGCAATTGAACAAGCACAATTTGTTGTTGGTCAAAACATCGGTTTCGATTTAAATATCATGGGTGCAGAGTTTCTTCGGGCACAGACACCAACTCAAATGCACGATTTACCTGTGTTGGATACGTGTACAGAAGTTACAGCTAACTTATGTCAATTACCTGGAGGTAGAGGAGGACGTTTCAAACTTCCAACGTTAACTGAATTACATCAATATTTATTTGCTGTACCTTTCGGTGAAGCACATAACGCAACTGCCGATGTTGAGGCAACAACGCGCTGTTTTTTCGAATTGATTCGACGGGAAGTATTTACCAAAGAGGAATTAAAAGTTGAACTTCCATACTTTGAGCGTTTCAAATCGTTGCATCCTTCGGCAATCATGCCAATTGGATTGACGCATATCAATCTCAAAGAAGCAAGTGCGCAATTAAAAGCAACGGTACAAACAGACAACATAGTTGTCGATACATCAGAAGCACGACAACGGTTAAAAGACCTTCCGTTTGTACATTTACACAACCATACACAATTCACGATTTTACAATCGACAATGAATGTGAAAGGTTTGATAAAACAAGCGATTCACCATAAAATGCCTGCTGTAGCGTTAACAGATACAGGCAACATGATGGCTGCTTTTCACTTCGAAAAAGCTATCACTGCTACCAATAAAGAAATTGCAGAAGAACGAAAAATTGCACAAGAAAATGGCGAGCCTTTCGACAAACAACCCATCATGCCTATTATTGGTTGTGAAATGTATGTTTGCCGCAATCGCTTGGATAAAACCGTCAAAGACAACGGTTACCAAGTAGTATTTTTAGCGAAAAACAAAAAAGGTTACCACAACCTAATCAAATTAGCATCCATAGCACATACCGAAGGAATGTATTACGTTCCACGTATCGATAAGCAAATCATTGAGCAATACAAAGAAGATCTGATTGTTTTAACTGGTGGTTTGTCCGGAGAGGTAGCTAATTTGTTGCTCAACGTAGGAGAAAAACAAGCAGAAGAGGCATTGTTGTGGTGGAAAGCTCAGTTTGAATCAGATTTGTACGTTGAGATAATGCGTCACGGTCAAGATGATGAAAACAGAGTGAACGCTGCATTGATAAAACTAGCTAACAAGCACCAAGTAAAATTGGTTGCTACGAATAATACCTTTTATGCAACCCGTGAAGATGCAAATACACACGATATTTTGTTGTGTGTACGCGACGGTGAGCAAGTAGCAACGCCTAAAGGGAAAGGTCGAAATTTTAGATTCGGACTTGAAAACGAAGAATATTATTTCAAATCGGGTGAAGAAATGAAAGAATTGTTTCTTGATTTACCCGAAGCAATCGAATCGATTAGTGAAATTTTAGAGAAAATTGAACCATTTGGATTAGCACGCGAGGTTTTGTTACCTGCTTTTGATATTCCAGATGAATTTATTGATGCAGCTGATGAGGCTGATGGAGGAAAACGTGGGGAAAATGCCTATTTACGTCATTTAACGTACATCGGTGCAGCCAAACGTTACGGTGAAATAACCGATGAAATACGAGAGCGGATTGACTTCGAATTGAAAACGATTGAGAAAACGGGTTATCCAGGTTATTTCTTGATTGTACAAGATTTTTGTCAAGCAGCACGAGACATGGGCGTATCCGTTGGTCCAGGACGTGGTTCTGCAGCGGGTTCTGCTGTTGCTTATTGTATTGGGATTACCAATGTTGATCCCATTGCATACGACCTACTATTTGAGCGTTTCTTGAATCCAGATCGTGTTTCAATGCCGGATATCGATATCGATTTTGATGACGAAGGTCGAGGACGAGTAATTGATTGGGTGATTGAAAAATATGGAGCGAACCAAGTTGCACAAATCATTACCTATGGAACAATGGCGGCAAAGTCGTCAATACGTGATGCTGGACGTGTACTTGATTTACCATTGATTGAAACCAACACGCTTGCGAAATTAATCCCTGATAATTTATCGTTAAACAAGATATTTAACAGTGATGAATTAGAATTAGCGGAGAAATTAGCCAATAGTCCCGCTGATTTTGCCAATGTACAAGAATTACGCTCCATTGCGAACGGTACAGATATGCGCGCTCAAGTACTTCGTCAAGCCCAACGCATCGAAGGTTCTGTTAGAAATACGGGAATTCATGCCTGTGGGGTGATTATTACTCCTGATGACATCACCAATTTTGTTCCCGTTTCTTTAGCGAAAGATACAGGCATGTGGTGTACACAATTTGACAACTCAGTAGCGGAAGAAGCTGGTCTGTTGAAAATGGACTTCTTGGGACTGAAAACATTGACCTTGATCAAAGATGCGGTTAAAAATGTCAAAAAACGACACGGAATTGATCTTGATCCAGATACCTTTCCTGTTGACGATATAAAAACATACGAGTTATTCCAACGAGGAGATACGGTAGGGATTTTCCAATACGAAAGTCCCGGGATGCAAAAATACATGAGGGAATTAAAACCGTCTGTTTTTGCCGATTTGATTGCCATGAATGCCTTGTATCGACCTGGACCGTTGGAATATATTCCTGACTTTGTCAAACGAAAAAATGGCGAGCAAGAAATCAAATACGATTTACCTGCTTGTGAGGAATACTTAGCTGAAACCTATGGTATTACCGTTTATCAAGAACAGGTAATGCTTTTGTCGCAGAAATTAGCAGGCTTTTCAAAAGGTGATGCCGATGTTTTGCGGAAAGCAATGGGTAAGAAGCAACGTTACATCCTGGATAAAATGAAACCACAATTTGTCGAACAAGGACAAGAACGTGGACATGATCCGGTTGTACTAGAGAAAATCTGGAAAGACTGGGAGGCATTTGCTTCGTATGCATTTAACAAGTCGCACTCAACGTGTTACGCTTGGATTGCTTACCAAACAGCTTATTTGAAGGCAAATTATCCTGCTGAATTTATGGCTGCTGTTTTATCGAATAATTTGAATGATATTTCCCAAGTGAGTTTCTTCATGGAAGAATGCAAGCGTATGGGGGTGGAAGTACTTGGTCCGGATGTAAACGAATCGGCCTATCAATTTACTGTAAATCAAGCAGGTGCAATTCGTTTTGGAATGGGTGGCATCAAAGGCTTGGGAATGGGACCAGTTGAAAACATTATTCAAGAACGCCAAGAGAATGGACCTTTTACATCTGTTTTCGATATGACAAAGCGCTTGAATTTACGTTTGGTTAATAAAAAAGCATTGGAAAGTCTTGCATATGCAGGCGCATTAGATTCCTATCAACAAGTACACCGAGCACAATATTTTTACCAAGATGCAAATGGCAGAACATTTTTGGAGAATGCGCTGAAATATGGTGCTTCGCTTCAAGATAACGAAAATTCATCACAGGTGTCCATGTTTGGAGAAGCATCGGATATCAAAATGCCCGAACCAACCGTTCCAATTTGTGAAGAATGGGAGTTGTTACGCAAGTTAAATTTCGAAAAAGAAGTGGTGGGAATTTTTATTTCTGGTCACCCCTTGGATGATTTTAGAGTAGAAGTAGATGCTTTTTGCAATGGAAAAATAGAAATGTTGAGTGATTTAAAAGTGAATTACGGACGTGAATTAATCATTCCAGCTATTGTAACCGATGCACAACATTTGACCACGAAAACGGGTAAACCTTATGGGATTTTGACCATAGAAGATTATTCGAATACAACGAAGCAATATATTTTTGGTGATACGTATCTCAAATTCAAACACTTGATGGTAAAGGATTTGTTTGTTGCCATTCGCGGAAAAGTACAAGAAGGTCCATATCCCGATAAAATAACCAAAGTAAAACCAATAGAGTTTGCAATTTCTTCGATCGAACAATTACAAGACTTGTTAGATAATCGAACAGCTACGATGAATATTTCTATTCCGTTAAAAGCGTTGGATCAATTAATGATGAGTAAACTAGAACAGTTGTTTTCCGAGTCAGAAGGGAAGTGCTCAGTAAAGTTTACGGTTGTCGATAATTTGGATAACATTTCAGTATCAATGCCTTCTCGTAAATTGCGCATTGAACCTTCATTAAAAATGATCAATTCTTTGAAAGAATTGCAATTGGGAGTTGAACTAATAGGCAATTAATTAGTCCAACAGGCTTCTTAATTCACACAATTCATTCACTTTTTCATGACTGCCAACTTGTTGAAATGCGGCAATCAAATTGGTGAGCATTCTTCTAATTATATCTGAATTTGAGCACGGTTGAAAATGAGAAGCATCGGGTGTAACCTGAATGCTTTGTAAAAATTGCTGAATGTCCTCTTTTTGGAAAATACTTCCTTTTGAAAAGGTGTTGATGTAAAACAATACACCATATTCATTACCGTTTGACATGAACAAGTTCGTCCCATTGTTATCCATATATGCCAAAATGAAATGATTGGGTAAATTGACGCCGTAAATGGGTAATTCAAGTTTTTGAGCTATTATACTATAAATCAAACTCAAACTCAACGGGTTTCCTTTGCGCGATTCAATAACTGTATTGATGTATGAATTGTTACTGGAATTGTAATTTTTTGAATTCCCTACAAAACCGTATTGCTCAAAAATTACTTTGTTGATGATGCGTACCGCTTCAAATGCCGTCATGTTTGGATTGATTTCTAACCAACAATCGCGGCGCATGCGTTCGATGTAATCCAAAACCGATTTTTCATCTAATCCAGGATATTGGTATTTTGCAACGATTAAAGCACCTTTCAACAGGTCTTTTGATGAACTGGCATACCAAGTTGTTAAATCTGTTTTGCAGGCTTCAAATTGAATCTCATGAATGAGATTTTCAATCCGCGATTGGAACAATAAGCCCAAATCGCTTTCTTCCCAAGAAGTTTGAAGTTGTTGAATAGCTTCCGGTCCGATTTCAAGCACACGATCTCTTACATGAGCATATACTTGTTCATCGGGATCATCCATAAGTGCAATCAATGCATGCAGTGAGTTTCCATTCGCCATGTGACAAAGTTACAGTCAAATGACAATCGGATTGGAAGACCGTTCAAGATGTTTTAAAACACAAATTGTTTACAAGTGTTAAAAAACGATAGATATATTGTGTTTTTATCTTGTTGAAACAGTGATTATAACAGCTCTTGGATTAATTTATCGGTTGAATAACCTTCTGCTTCTGCGCGGTAATTTCGAACGATACGGTGTCTCAAAATAGGTAAAGCAACTGCTTTTACATCATCAATATCTGGTGAAAATTTGCCTTGTAAGGCGGCATGGCATTTTGCACCAACGATTAAGTATTGCGAAGCACGTGGACCTGCTCCCCACGAAATAAAATCTTTGGTGATTTGTGGAGCAAGCTCACTGTTTTTACGCGTTTTTCCTACCAATTTAACGGCGTATTCTAACACATTGTCAGCAACTGGAATACGGCGAATTAGTTCTTGGTATTCAGCAATTTTTTCACCGCTTACAATTTGATTCAATGTTATTTTAGTATCAGAAGTGGTGCTTTTAACAATCGCTAATTCCTCTAAATAAGTTGGGTAGTCAACCCAAATATTAAACATGAAGCGGTCTAATTGTGCTTCTGGTAGGGGATAGGTTCCTTCTTGTTCTATTGGATTCTGTGTTGCAAGTACAAAAAACGGATGAGGTAAATCATACGTTGTTCCTGCAGCAGTAACACGTCTTTCTTGCATGGCTTCAAGTAAAGCTGATTGCGTTTTTGGCGGAGTTCTGTTGATTTCATCCGCAAGTATAATGTTACTAAAAAGAGGTCCTTTAATAAATTTAAATTGACGTGACTCATCTAAAATTTCTGAACCCACTATATCAGAAGGCATCAAATCGGGCGTGAATTGAACGCGGTTAAAGGATAAACCTAGCGTTTCAGAAATGGTGTTCACTAACAATGTTTTCGCTAAACCTGGAACGCCAACCAACAAACAATGTCCACGTGAAAAAATAGAGATTAATACTTGATCAACAACATCATCTTGTCCAACAATTACTTGATGAATTTCATTCTTTAATGCGTTGTAATCTTTAACTAATTGCTCAATTGATGCTACGTCTGACATAGTAATGTGCTAATAATTTATAGTTAGTGATTCCAATTGTTTTGGAACGTACATGTGTTAAAACTGTCATCAATGCGAATGTATGCGGTAGAAATACGTGATTTCGTCCAATTCATAATTGCTTGATTTTTTTTATCTTCTTCAGTCATCATTCGAAACAAGTTGTAATCATCAGTTAGATTTGCAACGTGTTGCTGAGTACGGTCAGCTATACGAACAATGCGCAATGCTTTTTTGCGTTCGTTGAAGTCGAAATAAAATCCAGGAGAAGTTACTTGTCCACTTTCTAATGCATCGGTTAACATGAACATTTGTGGGTCAACTTGGTTGACTTGTTCGATGCTCCATTTTTGTTCGCCAGTTATTGGATTAGTAATGAAACCTTTGTTTTCCTTCGTGTTTGGATCGTTTGAAAATTGTTTTACGGCAGCTTCCCACGTAATCGTGTTGTTTTTTAATGCCAAGTAACATGCGTCCATTCTTTTTGCCGCAGCATCCAAACTATCTGGACTGAATTCAATTGTTTTTAATATGTGGTAAACTAGGTAATCATCACCTTTTCGTTCAACCATCAACATGATGTGGAACCCAAAGTCTGTTTCAAAAACCTCACTAATTTCGCCAGGTTTTAAGGTGTATGCAGTTGCTTCAAAAGGTTTTACCATCATACCTCTAGTTGCCTCGATTTTACCACCTTCAGCAGCACTTCCTGGATCATCCGAATACAAACGCGCCATGGTTTGAAAGTTCTTTTTATCCACAACGATTTGCTTCCGAATATCTTTCAATTCGTTCAATGCTTTTTCCTTATCGAGCTTAGTAATTGTAGGGAAAATCGCGATCTGTTGGAAACTCAACTGAGAATTGATGAGGGGTAAACTGTCTTTTGGTATTTTATTGTAAAAATCGACTACTTCTTTTGGCGAAACACTGACATTTCCTGTTATACCTCGTTCAACCTCTTGTCCTTGCAATCGTTTTTTAATCGATGCGCGAAACTCTTCTTTGATTTGCGATTTTGATTTCCCGTAAAAAGATTCGATGGTAATTGGGTTGCCGTTTTCATCTTTCACATCTTTCATTTGATTTTCAATGACACGCAAACGGTTTTCCATTTCTGCATCTACTTGCTCATCACTTATGACAACGCTATCCAATTCAGCTTGATTGACCAATAAGAAGTTGTACATCATTTGTTCCAAAATCTGACAATCTGTTTGAGGTCCTTCGTTGGTGTTGTTTTGTTTGACCGCTTGCTTTTGGGCTTCAATCTCAGATAACAAAATGACGTTATCGCCAACTTGTGCAACTATTTGATCAATTACTTTTTGTCCCCAACTCATGGATGATAACAGCATCGTTAGGATAATAATTGCGTTTTTGCTATTCATATTTTTTCTTTCAAGTTGTTCGTTGTGCGAATGTCGGCTTCTTTTTTGACTTTCTCAAAATTGAAACGTCGTTTTACATTATTTTGTGATTATCAGCAACAACTCTTAGTTACCAAGTGAATACAATACTTGTTTGTTGACAATAATTGGATGTTTTTTTGCGATTTCTTCCAACCATTGTTTTTCTAAATAAGTTTGATAATCAGATGTAGCAGCACCTTTTGCTTCGGACAATAATTTTGGTCCAGCAGGTAATAACTCATCTACTTTGACAACATAAAATTTGTTTTCAAATTGGTAAACAGGATTGACACCTTTCTTAATCACTTGATTTTTTAAATAACTTGTTGTAGCTGTTTCAAATTTTCCTGTACGAACACGTAAATTCAATTCGGAATCTTTGTTAATGATACCGATAATTGTTTTAGAACTAATCGTATCACTTTTCAATAACGTTGCCACTTTAGCTGCTACTTCTTTTGAGGTACATTCGTAAACGTAAGCATTTGCACGCTCTCCCCAAACATATTTATTGTTGTTTGCATTGAAGTAAACGCGTAAACCAGCAGTATCTTTGATTGCTTTGTTCCATACTTTGTCGGTCATTACTTCGTATAACAAAATCCCATCGTGGTATTCTTTCATCAACGCTTTGAATTCAGGATATTTGTTATCAAGTTGACGTTCTTCGTATGCTAAAATTTCAGCTTTTTGAAAATTTGCATATTGTTTTTCTACTAACGTTCTGTTGTCTGTTGAACGAACAGCACGATAATTTTTTTCTAAATATTTTGCAAATTGTTTTTGCGTGAATTTTTGATCAGTAAGCGTGAACATTACTTTGTCCGATTTTAATTTGCTAGCATTCCATTTTCCTTTCACATAGTTTGTATCAATGTTTTGAACAAACCATTTGGAAGTTTTTGCAAAATTATCAGCAAAACCATAAGATTTTTTCATTTTAGTAATGAATGATAATTGGGTGCTGATTGCTCTGTCGTCTTTGTTTACTTTCGATTGGATTTCTTTTTTCAATTCGGCAAACGTGCGTAAAGGAGTCCATTGCAAACGTTTGATGATGTGGAATCCAACATCAGTTTTTACAGGTTGTGAAATATCATTGTCGTTTTTCAACGCAAATGCAGCTTCTTCAAATTCAGGAACCATACGCGTTGTTGTTCCTGTTCCAAATAAAGGTAATTCGCCACCTTTTTCAGCTGTTTGACCATCGTCTGAGAATTCACTTGCTAAGGTTGCGAAAGATTCGCCATTTTTTAATTTAGCGTATATTTCATCTACTTTTTTCTGTGCACTTACTTTTTCTTCTTCCGAAGCATCTTTTGCAACAGCTATCATGATGTGCGCAGCTTTCATTGTACCGCGAGCTGGACGTTGGTCTGCAATTTTTAAAATGTGGTACCCATATTTCGTTCTAACGGGATTTGAGATATTTCCAACTGGTGTTGTATATGCAGCTTCTTCAAATTGATAAACCATTTGAAATGCTGTAAAAAAGCCTAAATCTCCATTGTTGCGTTGTGCTGATGGATCTTCTGAACCTCCTTTTGATTTCGCAACAGCAGCAAAATCTTCACCTGCTTCAATTCGTTTTTTCAAGGCCATGATTTTATTGAAAGCACGTAACGTATCTTCTGGCAAAGCATTTTCTTCCACACGAATCAAAATGTGTGATGCGCGAATTTCAGTTTTCATGCGCTCGTATGCTTGATTGACCAAATAGCTGTTTTGACTTGAATCAATTAAATAAGGTTGTGCTAATTGCTTGCGGTAACCTTCTAATTCTTTCTTTAATTTTGGAATAGTATCGTAACCTAATGCTTCTGCTTCAGCAACTTTTAGTTTGAACTTTTTGAACAATTCCATGTACTCGTCCAACGATTGTTGGTCGTATTTAGGAGCGTTGTTATTTTTCAAATAAATCTGTAAAAACTCTGATTTACTTACTTTTTTGCCATCTATTTCAATGACACTATCGTCATTTTGAGCGCTTAATTGTATTGAAAAAAGTACACTAAGTACAAGAATAAGTTGTTTCTTCATGTTTGTATTTAACTAGATTAAAACCAAAGACCCAAATTTAATATAATGTTTTGGGTTTTCATTACTTTGTGGTTGATTTAAGATTTTTTTAAATATTTATTTGAAAATTCTACATAAAAAAAGCCGATCATTGACCAGCTTTTTTTCTTTTGTATTTCGAATGTGTTTATTTCAAACTGTAATTTGGAGCTTCACGTGAAATGATTACATCATGTGGGTGTGATTCTCGCATACCAGCTGACGTAATTCGCACAAATTCAGCACCTTTCAATGTTGATATATTTGCTGCACCACAATAACCCATTCCAGCACGCAATCCACCAATGATTTGGTAAACAACTTCTGCTAAATTTCCTTTGTATGGTACGCGTCCAGAAATTCCTTCAGGCACTAATTTTTTCACATCGTCTTCAGCATCCTGGAAATAGCGGTCTTTTGAACCTTTTTGCATCGCTTCCAAAGAGCCCATTCCTCGGTATGACTTGAATTTTCTTCCTTCGTAAATAATCGTTTCACCTGGCGATTCTTCCACACCAGCAAACATCGATCCGATCATTACGATATCAGCGCCGGCAGCTACTGCTTTTACGATATCACCGGTATAACGTATTCCACCGTCTGCAATAACTGGAACACCTGTTCCTTCTAAAGCAAGTGCAACATCATTTACTGCAGTTAATTGAGGAACCCCAACACCAGCGATAATGCGTGTTGTACAAATTGAACCTGGTCCAATTCCAACTTTCACAGCATCTGCACCTGCAGCTACCAAGTATTTTGCAGCCTCAGCAGTTGCAATGTTTCCAACAACAACTTCTAGCGTGGGATACAATGCTTTTACAGCTTTCAATTGCGTAACAACACCTTCTGTATGTCCATGAGCAGTATCGATAACGATTGCGTCAACACCAGCATCTACAAGTGCTTTTACACGATCGATTGTGTCGTATGTAACGCCAACTGCAGCAGCTACACGCAAACGACCAAACGAATCTTTACACGAGTTCGGGTGTGTTTTAACTTTGATGATATCTCGGTAAGTTATCAATCCAATCAATTTGTTGTTGCCATCAATGACTGGTAACTTTTCAATTTTATTTTCTTTTAGAATCTCTTCAGCTGTAGCTAAACTTGTTCCATCAGTTGTTGTGACTAAGTTAATAGCAGTCATCACCTCTTGAATGGGGCGGGTATTGTTTTTTTCAAAACGCAAATCACGGTTGGTAATAATGCCTTTTAAAATTCTATTTCCGTCAACAACAGGAATACCACCAATTTTGTGTTCCGCCATTAATTGCAAAGCATCACCAACAACTGCATCTTCAGATAAAGTAACTGGATCTAAAATCATTCCACTTTCTGAACGTTTTACTTTGCGTACTTGCAAAGCTTGCTCTTCGATGGTCATGTTTTTGTGAATCACACCAATACCACCTTGTTGTGCCAAGGCGATTGCTAAATTAGCCTCAGTAACGGTATCCATTGCAGAAGAAACAATTGGTGTGTTTACTTCAATGTTACGGGTAAATTTACTTTTCAATTGAACGTCACGTGGTAAGACTTTTGAAAAAGCAGGAACTAGAAGTACGTCATCGTATGTAAGACCTTCTCGAACTAAATTAAGATTGGACAGTGCCATATTTTTGAATCTATATTGGAATAAATTCTCGCAAAAGTAACTATTTTCAGGGAGATTTTAAAGCAATACCTTTAATTTTTTGTGAAATCTTGTTTAATAATGTTAAACTTACGAATGAAATGTGCACTAAAATCATTTTATGCGTAAACTTGTTGGTATGAAATTAGGATTAATCGTTCTTGTTTTGCTTGTGCAAACAAGTGTTTTTGGTCAAACACAAAATGACCGCTTGGTGCAATTATCAGGAGTTGTCATCTCTTCTGATAGCCTCCAAGAAATGCCTTACGCAGCAATTTATAACCGTTCTGTTAAGCGTGGAACGATTGCAGACATGTATGGTTTTTTCTCACTTGTAGTTCAACCAGGTGACACCTTGCTTTTTCGTTATGTAGGTCATAAACCGTCATCTTATATTGTACCTGATACGTTGAAAGACGACCGTTATTCGATTATTCACATGATGGAACTTGATTCAGCAGCTTTCAATGAAGTGATTATTTATCCATGGCCTTCTAAAGAGGCATTTGCGCAAGCTTTTATTGAAATGAATCCGTATGATGATGCATTGTTGCGTGCTCAACGGCAATTGTCAGGTCAAAATTTAGCTGCTTTGGCATCAAAAGTTTCATCTGACGCCTCGATCTCCTATGGAAATGTGATGAACCAGCAAAACACACGCTTGTATACCATGGGTCAATCACCTGTCAATAATTTGATGAATCCATTTGCTTGGGCTTCGTTCTTGCAAAAATGGCGTGCTGGTGAATTAAGACGCCAATAGTTACGGTTTTAACGCTTCTTTGTAGCGCGCTAACACACGTTCTCTTGCCCATTTGTGCTCAACAATAGGTTGCGGATATGCAGCAGTGCCAAATTCAGGAATCCATTTTTTGATATAAGTAAACTTTGGATCAAACTTTTCTTGTTGACTTGTTGGATTGAACACTCTGAAATAAGGAGCGGCATCACAGCCTGAACCTGCGGCCCATTGCCATCCACCGATGTTACTTGCTAGTTCAAAATCGAGTAATTTGTCCGCAAAATAACGTTCTCCCAAGCGCCAATCAAGCAATAAGTGTTTTGTTAAAAAACTCGCAACAACCATACGTACGCGGTTGTGCATGTGTCCAGTTTCATTCAATTCGCGCATTCCTGCATCTACCAATGGATAGCCAGTTTTTCCAACACACCAAGCTGCAAAATGGTCCATGTTGTTTTCCCAAACAATACGGTCATAATCCGAACGAAAAGAACGTTCAACTGAATGAGGGAAGTGAAAAATAATCATTTGATAAAAGTCACGCCAAATTAATTCGTTCAAGAATTTTTCATTTGTTTGCTGTGCTTTTAAAGCAAGTGAACGAATTGAAATTGTTCCAAAGCGTAAGTGAACACTAAGTTTTGACGTCCCATTAATAGCTGGAATATCTCGAGTTGCCTCGTAATTATTAATGATGGAAGTTATTGTCTCGCTCGAGGGGAAAGTTACTAGTCGTTCAGAATCAAATCCAAGTTCTTTTAACGAAACGAGTTTGCTTGGAGTTGTTGTTTGAACAAAATGCGCAGTCAATTCTTCAGAAGGATAACAGGTTATTGGGTGTTCAATAGCTCGTTCTTTCCATTTTCTAGAATAGGGAGTGAAAACAGTATAAGGTAAGCCGTCGTTTTTGAGCACTTCATTTTTCTCAAAAATCACGTGGTCTTTTGTACCAATGAATTCAATAGAAAGCGTTTGTAATTGGTCAAAAATAGATTTATCACGTGTTAGCGCATACGGTTCGTAGTCCCTGTTTGTAAAAACTGCACGGCAATTTAATTCCTTTGCAATTTGAGGGATGAGTTGAACTGGATCACCAACAAAAACAAGTAAATCTGAGCCGGCTGCTTGGTATTGTTTTTTTATTATTTCAAGTTGTTGGTGAATAAAAAGCACACGTTGATCGGAAGGTTTCAGCTTACTTAATATCGTTTCATCAAAAATGAAAATAGGTTGAACAGTAAATCCAGCTGACAAAGCTTTGAACAAACCTGCATTATCGTTGATTCGTAAATCGCGACGGTGCCAAAAAATAGCCTTTTCCATTTTATTCAATTGATTGTTATGACGTTTTCATTGAAACGTTCTTTTGAGAAACAAAAAAAATGTGGAATTGTTTGTTAAAACAAGTGAATTACTCCTAATACAGTTACAATAAATCCGATTATCGTACCAATCATTGTCATTCTTGTATTCTTACGCAAGAAAATAAACGAACAGAAAAGGACGGAGAAAACACCGATGATAACGCACAAAATACTGATTAAGTTGAGACGGTTTTCGTAATCTTGTCGGAGTGCGATATTGAGTTCCGTAGCGGTATATTCAGCATTACTAATCAAATCATTCAAAAATGGCACAACACCAAATTGATTATAACAAGCTAATAACAAGCCGATGATACTAATGACAAATCCCAAAGCTGATAATGTACGCATATCCTTAGTTGAACAACAAAATTAAGAAAGTTTTGTAAGAAAATACAATGTTATAGACACACTAATTTATTCACCACTGTATTCGACACCGTTTCTTGGGGTTTCCCATAAACGCAAGGTCAATTGTAAGGAAGCATCAATTTTGTCACGAAGCAATTCCCAACAAATACGAGCGATATTCTCGGCTGAAGGATTGACACCTTTAAATTCAGGACAGTCTAAATTTAGATTTCGGTGATCAAAACGTTCAATGATTTCATCTCTGATTATATCACTCAAAAGTTTCATATCCATCACATAACCAGTTTCAGGATCAATCGGACCTTCCAAATGTACTTCTAATTGATAATTATGGCCATGAAAATTATCGTTGTTGCATTTACCGAAAACTTGTTTGTTTTTTTCAATCGACCAAGCAGGATTGTTAAGTCGGTGCGCTGCATTAAAGTGTTCGATGCGTATTATTTTCATGATTGAAATGCTTGAATGAAATTTGAAGTGTGTTGTTTTATAATAATTTGCAGCCAAATTGTATAGTTATTCGGATTTGCGTCTACATCTCGAATTAAATCAGGAATGGGCATCCATTTAATTGCGCTTGCCTCTTCGGGATTGGGGACGATTTCACCATTAAATTCGCCGACTAACACATGGTCAAGTTCGTGCTCTGATAACTCATTGTCCAAATCTGCTTGATAAACAAAGAAAAATTTAGCGGCTAAATCCGTGGAAAATCCCATTTCTTCTTGCAACCTTCTTCGTCCTGCTACTAGTAGATCTTCGTTTGGTTTTGGATGCGAACAACACGTATTTGTCCATAATCCTCCGGAATGATATTTTGTTAATGCTCTTTTTTGAAGTAACACTTCACCTTGACCATTGTGGATGAAAATTGAAAAAGCACGGTGCAACAAATTTTGCTGGTGTGCCAAAAGTTTTTCTGCTGTACCAATTTGCTCGTCGTTTTCTGTGACTAGTACTACTTCTTCCAATTATAGCAAGTTTAAATTGTGACGCAAATATGAGGTCAAAAACAAACGGTATTTTTTATTGTCTGGAATTCGAATACGTTCGTTTAAAATTGTTTCAGCTGGTGTATTTTGTATTTTTTTGAATAACTTGTAGTAATAAATATATGCCATGTAAACACCAAATCGAGCGTCTTTCGGAAGTTGTTTGATCCCTAAATACCCTTCGTGGAAATCATGCGCGATTTCTTTTTCGATTTCTTTTTTTACCGTTGCATTGAATTGCGCTAAATCAACACCAGGGAAGTATGTACGACCCAATTCATGGAAATCTGCACGTAAATCACGCAAGAAATTGATTTTTTGAAATGCAGCACCCAATTTCATTGCAGGAGCTTTCAATCGCTCGTATTCATTGTGGTCACCTCGAACAAATATCTTCAAACACATCAATCCAACAACTTCAGCTGAACCTAGAATATACGTTTGATACTTGGAATGATCGTATGCTTGTTTGTCCAAATCCATTTCCATTGAATTTAAAAATGTTTGGATCAATTCAAGCGGAATTTGGTACTTATTTACAGCCCATTGAAAGCTATTCAAAATCGGATTCAATGAAATGCCTTTTTCTATTGCATCGTATGTTTGACGCGTGAAATCAGCCAATAATTCCGATTTGTTGAAATCATGAAAGCTATCTACTATTTCATCAGCAAAGCGAACAAAACCATATACTGCGTATATAGGTTTGTGTAAATCGTTTGCAAGGAAACTAATTCCTAAAGAGAATGAGGTACTGTATCGTTTTGTCGTCAAAGCACTCATTTCATGGCTTACATTGTCAAAAAGTTGTTTCATAATAATGAGTGTTTGTTAATTCGCTTTCGCAATTGTTTTTAATAATTCACGCGCTACAATTTCTCCCGATACAATCGATGGAGGTATTCCTGGGCCCGGAACTGTCAATTGTCCGGTGTAGAATAAGTTAGCGATGTTTTTGTTTTTCATTTTCGGTTTAAAAATGGCCGTTTGTTTCAACGTATTTGCCAAACCATAAGCATTGCCTTTGAATGCATGATAATCTTTTTTGAAGTCATCAATACAATAACTTTTTTTGTAGATGATGTTTTCTTTGAACGAACAACCTGTGTGTTGTTCAATTCGGTCAACCATTTGATCGAAATATTTTTCACGCATTTCTTCCGAATCAGCTAAATCAGGAGCCAATGGAATTAAGAAAAATAGGTTTTCATATCCTTCTGGTGCGACGGTATGATCAGTTTTCGATGGACAGCTGACATAAAAAAGCGGGTCAGAAGGCCATTGTGGATCGGTGTAAATTTCGTGCGCATGTGCAGCGAAAGGCTTGTCAAAAAACAAATTGTGGTGCAATAAGCCGCTTACTTTTTTATTGACCCCAACATAATACAATAAAGATGAAGGTGCCATTGTGCGCGACTCCCAATATTTCTCATCGTAGTTTGCATTTCCTGCAAGTAATTTTTCGGTGTGGCGGTAATCTGCTCCTGAAACGATATAATCAGCTGTTACTTTTCCTTCTGGAGTTGTAACATCAATGACCAATTTATCAGCGATAGTAAAATCACTTACTTCACTATTTGTATGAAAATGAACGCCTTGTTCTTTCGCAATTTGTTCGAAAGCTTTCACGAATTCGAACATTCCACCCATCGGGTACCATGTGCCAAGCTTCAGGTCAGCATAATTCATCAATGAATACAATGCTGGTGTTTCTTGTGGTGTTGCTCCCAGAAATAAAATGGGAAATTCCAATAACGAAAGTATTTTCGGGTGTTTGAAATGTTTTCTAATGAATGAAGCAAATGATGAGAACAAGTGCATCTTAAACAGTCCACCCATGACACGTTTGTCAACAAATTCAAATACAGATAAGCTTGGTTTGTAAACCAAATCTTGCATACCAACTTCGTATTTGTAAGCTGCATCTGCAAGAAATTTGCGCAAAGCAGTTGAAGAACCTGGTTCGTATTTGTCAAACCAAGCTTCTAATTCCTCCATGGAAGCAGGAATATTATCTTTCGATCCATCTTCCCAAACAATTTGATAAGAGGGATCTAGTCGTTTTAGTTCGTAGAAGTCACTTGTTGTGTGACCAAATTTTTGGTAAAAGTTTTCAAAAACTTCAGGCATCCAGTACCAACTTGGACCCATGTCGAAAACAAAACCCTCAGCTGTCGTAAATTGACGTGCACGACCACCAATGGTTTCATTCTTTTCTAAAATATGGACTTCATGACCTTCTTTAGCAAGAAATGATGCACATGTCAAACTGGAAATACCAGAACCTAAGATTACTATTTTCTTCATTTAATTGGAAAAATACGAATAATCAGGTAATAAATCCATTAATTTTTTGCGCGCAATGAAAATACGGCTTTTCACTGTTCCAATTGGAATGTCTAATTGGTCAGCAATTTCCTTGTATTTGTACCCCTCGTGATGCATTTCAAAAGGTTTTTTGTATTCGTCAGATAATTTGTTGATTTGTTTATTCAATTCGAGACTTGTCATGTAATTGCTGGTTGTGCTTTCGCCAGTTGTTGCATTTGAAAGCATGAACAAGTCTTTTGAATTATCAAAAATCGTCCCGGATTTCACTTTTCTACGGTATTGATTGATGAAAATATTGCGCATGATAGTAAAAACCCATGCTTTGAAGTTCGTTTGAGGCGTGTAGTAATTCCGGTAATGAATTGCTTTCAGCATCGTTTCTTGTGTTAAATCTTTTGCATCTTCTTCATTCCTAGTAAAAGTCATAGCAAATGATTTCATGTAGCTTTCTAAGCCAATCAACGTATCATTAAATTCTAAAGTTGACATAAGATGTTATTTTTTGTTTAATAAATAATCAAAAAGATTAAACACTTTTTGTTCAACAAAGAAAACAAAAGATTAAACAAAAACAAAATTTTGTTGATAAAAAATTTGTTAAAAGAATAAATACCGGGTAAATAATAGGTGTAATTAACTGAAAAACAGTTAGAAAAGAATTTTAATTAATTCTTCCATGTTGTGAAAAACAGTTGCTTTTTCAGGAATACTATCTTTGAATTGTAAGATTTGATAGCCTCCACACAAAATTTGCGCATCAGTTTCTTCTGTTAAACGTTTGAAATAATTCACAATATACTTCTCATCGACTGCAGTGAGCCAAGATGTTACAATTTTTTTAGGTTGAATGTATTGAACGCACTCGATTAGTGAATCGTAAGGTAACGATTGACCAAGGTAAATGGTGTAAACTCCTTTTGAACGCAAGAAAAAGTGATACAATAAAATGGACAATTCGTGCCATTCGTGTTCTGGAAGAAATAAGATTACTTTTTCTGCATTGCTTTCAGGTGTCAGAAGTAATTCTGTTTCGTATATAATTTTTTGTCGAATGAGATTCGACATGAAATGTTCTTGTGAAGCATTGATGGTTCCTGCAAGCCACATCACACCAATTCGTTCTAAAAAAGGAATCAAGTGAAATTGATAGGTAGCAACCATGCCGTGTTTTTCAACTAATTCGTTTAAGGTATTACGAAAAAGCTGCTCATTCATATCAATTAACGCAACAATAAATTGGTCAATAGAGGTGTTTTCAATGGCTGTATTTGTTAGTTCTGCTGCTTTTTCAATAATTTCACGTTGACTCATGTTGGCAATGTGAGATATTTTAATGCCGTTTTTATTCAATAAAGAAATATTGAGTAATAGTACTAACTCGGTATCTGAATAGGTTCTTATTTTCGTGGAAGTTCTATCAGGTTGAAGGATACCATAACGTTTTTCCCAAATTCGAATGGTATGGGCTTTTATTCCCGTTAAAATTTCTATGTCTTTAATTTTATATGTTGCCATAACATTCTTACAAACAATTCAGTTTTTGATTTGTTCGTTTTTGTTGTGCTTTTTTTACAATTGGGCACAAAAATAAAGACTTCAAGGATAAAAAAGTTATATTTGTCTGCGAATATTACTATTGAAACTAAGAGAAATTACTTGTTGTTATGTCTAATAAAATTACTGCACTTTTCTACTTCATGCTATTCTTATGTATCACCTCTTGTTCGGAAAATATTCCAGATCAAGTTGTAACAGATGATGACTTGTATGAATTTCAGGGTTTTAACATGGCATCCTATGATATTCCTATGTTGATCATGTTACCAGACGAAACAGCAAACATTGGTGCGTCAACTAAACCCGATGTTGCACATGTTGAAGGAGATTTTAAATGGGAAATCAACGTTGGCCCAAATTTTAAAATGATTATTAATGATTGGGGTTCTCGATTAACGAAAGTTACAGATGAAAAAAACCGCTTAAAAGGATTGAAATTTTTCCAAATAGACTACATCAAAGACGAACCAGATTTTATCCTGTATAAAAAAACGCTTTTAGCTAAGAGCGAAAAAAATAAAGGAGCAAAAGTTGGAACGAAACACGAAAGTTATCATGTGTTTGCACAAAAACAACTAGCTGGGATCAATTATGTTTTTGAAAGTAGGGAAGAAGGATATGACAAACGCATCATTGATTTGATGGCGAAATCGATTTTATCCATTTCCGAAACAAGTAATAAAACGAATTAACAGGTTTATTTTATTGCGTGTTTGTTCCGGTTTTCATAACCATTCGTACGGTGTGTCGTGTTCGTTGTTCCAATAAAATTGTTTTGTTCGTTGAAACACGCGCAATCGTTGCATCGTCGTAATGACGAATAGTAACTAATTCTAACTGCTCATTGTATTTCACGTTGTATTGGTCTTGGAACTTTTCCAACAAGCGCTTTGGATCTGTTTTGGAACGATCGAAAAGAATCGAAAAGCTCAAAGCTGAATTTTGCATGAGGTTGATTTTCACCCCAAAAAACGCTAATTGCTGAAAAATATCCCCTAAATTTTCCTCGACAATGAATGAGAAATCTTTTGGGGTAAACGACATTAGTACTTGATCCATTTTGAAAATAAACGATGGAACAAGGTGGTCAAAATCACCCGATTCTTGAATCATAGTTCCTGGTTCGTCTGGGTTGATAAACGATTTTACGTACAAAGGAATTCCTTTGTTTTGTAGTGGTTTTATTGTTTTCGGGTGAATGACAGATGCGCCATAATAGGCTAATTCAATTGCTTCTTTGAACGAAATGCGGTCTAATTTAATGGTGTCGTCAAACCATTTTGGATCGGCATTTAACATTCCTGGAACATCTTTCCATATAAAAACACCCTGTGCGTTCGTGCAATATGCAATGATTCCAGCTGAATAATCAGAACCTTCACGACCTAATGTTGTTGTAAAACCTTCACTTGTGTGTCCAATAAATCCTTGGGTGATTGCAATTCGTTTTTGCTTGAATTCTGGCAGTAAGTACTCATTGACCAGCGACTCAGTTTTTTTCCAATCGACTTCACCTTCTTTGTATTCGTGATTGGTGCGAATAAGTTTACGTGCGTCTATCCAAGTAGTCGCGTGTCCTTCTTCTTTCAAGAAAGCTTCAACTATCATTGTTGAAATCACTTCTCCAAGTGAAACAATTTGGTCGTATTCGAAAGCTGCATTTTCTGAAACTGGCTGCTGAAAACGCGCTTTCAAGCCTGAAAACAATTCCTCAATTTGATGGTGAATGTAAAAATGTGGTTCAGGAAACAATTCAATCATGATGTATAAATGAAATTGATAGCGTTCTTCTACCAATTCCATGTATTTCTTTTCGTCTTTTTCGACCAATGCAGCCGCTATCTCTTCAAAAGCATTTGTTGTTTTACCCATAGCAGAAATGACCACAACTAGTTGATCGTTTGGGTAAAGTGAAAGGATGTGAGACACATTTCTGACAGCTGCCGCATCTTTTACGGATGCACCTCCAAATTTAAAAACGTACATGAATTTATTTTTTTACAAAAATAGTAAAATGCAGGTTGTTTGATGAGTGGTGTTAGAAATTTTAAAAGGGAAAACGAAGGAAGGTGTAAAACAAAAAAAGCCGTTACAAGAACGGCTTTTCAATGGATGTGCAGTTGCAATTATTTTTTTGCAGCAGCTTTCAATTTCAAATTCAATTTGAATCCAACAACTGGTTTTACAAACTGATCTTTTTTACCTGTTTCTTTTTCTTTTGCTAAATCAGCTTTGAAACCATTTAAGTTCAACGAAGAAAAATCTACTGTAAAATCACCTTTTGCAGTAAATGAATCAGCTGTTTTAGTTGTTTTTACTGGGATTTTAGCCGCTAATTTTTTACCAGCGATTGCTAATGTAGCATCAATTTCAGTTGCACTAACACTGTTGACAGTAATAGCAACTTTTGGAAAAGCAGCACTGTTAAAGAAGTCAGGAGAACTTAAGTGACCGATCAAATCATTCGCTCCAGTTTCTGGCGTTAATTCACTTTTAATGGTGCTTAAATCTGCATTGAAAGATCCTTTTTCAAACGTTTCACCTGCGAAAGTCATTGAACCGTCAACTAATGCAATTGTTCCTGTGTGGCTGTGAGTTCCGTCTGCGTAATCACCTTTCCACTCAAGTGTAGTTGCTGTTGCGTCTAATTCGTAAGTAACAGCTTCCTCAGTTGCTGAACCACAAGCTGTCATTCCAAGTGCTAAAAAAGCAACTGATGCAGCGTATAAAATTGTTTTTTTCATAATTTATTTTTTTACTGAAGCAAATGTAATGAAATTTATCTACCATGGTAACAATTAATCGAAAAACTTGTTTTTAACAATTGGCTGTTCGCCTTTTAAGTGCTTTCAATCGTGTAATTAGTTTAAAATAACTATTTTCGTAGCAATGACAAATACAATCGAACAAACGAACAAAAAAGGATTGAGAACGAGTTACATTTCAACTGTAATTGGTATTTCATTGGTGCTTTTTTTAATTGGTATTGTACTCACTGGGATAATGAGTTTGGATACCATACAACGTCAAGCAAAAGAAAGTTTGCAAGGTGATTTATTTTTCACTTCGACAAGTAACACGGCAGATATCAAGCAAGTAGAGCAGGAATTGAAGTCGTGGGATTGTTTTTCGGAAGTGATTTTCATTTCTCCTGAACGTGCAATTGAAGAATTCAAAGGCTCGGATGAAAATTCAAAGGAAATATTAGCAGTTTTTGAAGGTGAAAATCCATTGCCATCAACCATTAACTTTCGTCCCACAAGCGATTATGCTACTAAAAAAGGAATGGCGACAATCAAACAACGTATATTAAAAGCCTATCCTGAAAATATTGCAGAAGTGAATTATGATTTAGCTGCTGTAGAAGATGTGAATTTAGGTTTCAAACAAATTGCATTGTTAACGCTTCTTGTAGCAGGATTGTTGATTATTGTTGCAATTGCGATGATTAATAACACCATCCGCATGTCGCTTTATGCAAAACGTTTTACAATTAAAACCATGCAATTGGTTGGTGCAACTAGTTTGTTCATCCGTCGTCCTTTCTTAGCGCAAGCTTTGTTGCAAGGAGTTGTTGCGGGACTTATAGGCATGGCATTTTTAATGACAGTATTTTTCGCGCTCAACAATATTTTAGCTATCATAGAAATCAACTTAGACTTATTCTCGTTTTTATTCGTTTTCATTAGTTTGATTGTACTCGGATCGCTATTAACTTTTATTTCAACTTGGTTTGCTTTGAACAAGTACCTTCGTTTGAAATTAGACGATTTATATTAATTTAGTCCTTTATTATTTCGCATTATGAGCAAATTTGATTTTCCAGTAAAAAAAGATAACCTTCGATTGATATTAATTGGGTTGGCTATCAATGTATTAGGTTATTTATTAATGATCGGTGGTGGATCTGATAATCCCAATGAATTCAATGAAGCCGAATTGTTTTCAACTATCCGCATTACAGTTGCACCGATATTAATTGTTGCTGGTTTTGTTGTTATTATTTTAGGCATTATGCGCAAACCAAAGCCTACAGCTGAAACGAAAGCACTTGCAAAAGAAGAAACTACGAAATGAATTTTTTGCATGCAATCATTTTGGCGCTCATCGAAGGGCTAACGGAGTTTTTACCTGTATCATCTACTGGTCACATGATAATCGGCTCAGCGATGATGGGCATTGAAGGAGATGATTTCACAAAATTATTCACCATCGTTATCCAACTGGGAGCTATTTTAGCGGTGTTTGTCTTGTATTTCAAACGCTTTTTTCAATCGATCAATTTTTACCTCAAATTAATTGTTGCATTTATTCCCGCAGCAATCATGGGTTTAATTTTCTCTGATGCCATTGATGACTTAATGGAAAGTCCAGCTGTTGTAGCGATTTCGTTATTATTAGGTGGAATTCTTTTGCTTTTTGTCGATAAATGGTTCAAACAGCCACGCATCGAATCAGACGAAGAAATGACTTATTGGACAGCGTTGAAAGTCGGTTTTTTTCAATGTTTGGCAATGATTCCCGGTGTTTCGCGCTCAGGAGCAACAATCATTGGAGGAATGTCTCAAAAAATGTCCAGAAAATTGGCGGCAGAATTTTCATTTTTCTTGGCGTTGCCAACAATGTTAGGAGCTACGTTAAAGAAAACAATGGACTATTTTGATAATCATCCAGCATTTACAAGCGATCAAATTAATTTACTGCTAGTTGGAAATATCATTGCATTTATTGTTGCACTGTTAGCGATAAAAGGATTCATTGGGTACCTCAATAAATATGGTTTCAAACTATTTGGCTGGTACCGCATTGTTGTAGGAGTTATTATCCTCGTTTTATTAGCTTCAGGATTCCAACTTCAAATCATCTAAATACATGCTTACAGAATTTGCTCAAGGGAGCACCATTCTTGTCGATAAACCTTTGGGTTGGACTTCTTTTGATGTTGTCAATAAATTGCGTTGGAATTTACGTCAGCGCTTGGGGGTGAAAAAATTAAAAGTAGGACATGCTGGTACCTTGGACCCCTTAGCGACAGGTTTGTTGGTTATTTGTATTGGAAAGCACACCAAAAATATTGAAGGATTTGTTGCCGATTCTAAAACCTACACGGGTACAATTTTATTAGGTAAAACAACTGCATCTTACGATTTAGAATCACCATACAACGAAGAATTCCCTGTCGATCACATCGATGCACCGTTACTTGAACAAGTTCGCGCATCATTTGAAGGAAAACAGCAACAGGTTCCACCAATTTTTTCAGCGAAACAAGTGGATGGTAAACGGGCATACGATTTAGCACGTGCTGGATTAGAAGTGGTGCTCAAGCCAAATGACATCGAAATTTTTTCAATGAACATCGATGCGCAGCGTTTTCCTGAAATTGACTTCGAAATTAGCTGTTCAAAAGGAACGTATATCCGCTCAATAGCAAACGATTTCGGAAAGAAATGCGCAAGTGGTGCGACCTTAATTGCTTTAAGAAGAACACGTTCAGGTGCTTTTTCAATAGCCGACTCAAAATCAGTTGACGATTGGATTACATTCTTCAAAACAGAAGCATTGTAAATACTCCTAATTTTACTTAACTTTGCACTCTTTTTCACAATTGAAAAAAGAAAAAGTTTAAAATTCTTGTACAAATGAATAAAATGAAGCTTTCTGAATTCAGTTTTGATCTTCCAGAGGAACTAATTGCTGAATACCCAAGTAACAATCGTGACGAATCTCGTTTAATGGTTATACACCGTGATACAGGTAAAATCGAGCACCGTTTGTTCAAAGATTTGATTGAGTATTTTTCCGAAGGTGATGTCATGATTACAAACAACACCCGCGTTTTTCCTGCTAGAATGTATGGAAACAAAGAAAAAACTGGCGCTAAAATCGAGGTTTTTTTATTGCGTGAATTGAATCGTGAAAGCTTGTTGTGGGATGTATTAGTTGATCCAGCTCGTAAAATTCGTATTGGAAATAAATTGTATTTCGGTGATGATGATTCATTAGTAGCTGAGGTAATTGACAACACAACATCTCGTGGTAGAACACTTCGTTTCTTATTCGATGGTCCTTACGAAGAATTCAAAGCGAAAATCACTGAATTAGGTGAGACACCGCTTCCAAAATACATCAATCGTCCTGTTGAAGCTACAGACGAAGATCGTTACCAAACGATTTATGCAAAAGAAGAAGGGGCTGTTGCGGCACCTACTGCTGGTTTACACTTTTCTCGTGAATTGTTAAAGCGTTTGGAATTGAAAGGTGTCAACTTTGCTGAAGTTACTTTACACATTGGATTGGGTACTTTCAGACCTGTTGAAGTAGAAGATTTGACGAAACACAAAATGGATTCTGAACAAGTAATCATCAATCAAAAAGCGGTTGATATTGTTAATCATGCTAAAAGAAATAAACGCAAAGTTTGTGCGGTTGGAACAACGTCTATGCGTTCGATTGAAACGTCTGTTTCGACAGATGGTATGTTGAAACCATTTGATGGGTGGACAAATAAATTCATTTTCCCTCCATATGATTTCAGTATTGCGGATTGTATGATTACGAATTTCCACACGCCGTTATCGACTTTGTTAATGATGATTTCTGCTTTTTGTGGACATGATTTAATGATCGAAGCTTACCAAACAGCAATCAAAGAAAAATACAAATTCTATTCTTACGGAGACGCAATGTTGATCTTGTAAGTTGAACAATAAGAGGAAAGGCAGTTTTTTTGAGACTGCCTTTTTTTGTGCTTAATAATTACCGATTGATAACAAAACTAAGGTGCAAGCATTTTCTGTTTGTATACCAGCAGCTTGTAATTGCGTATTGAACAAGTCGTTTTCTGTTCCAGGATTGAAAATAACGCGTCTGGGTTGTAATGCAATGATTTTTTCGTAAAAGTCTTCTTGCCGTTGCGGATTCAGATACAAGGTTACCGTATCCACCTGCCAATTATTGTTCCATTCATTTTCAATCGAAACACCGCTAACCATTCCAGTTTTTGGCCCAAACGCAATAACATTATGTTCATGCTGGTGAAGCATTTCGATTGCTTTGTACGAATAGCGTTCCGGGTTTAAACTTGCACCAATAACGAGTGTGTTTGGCATTTTTATTGTCCGATTAATTGGAATAATTCGTTCAAATTTGGAGAAATGATGATTTCAATTCTTCTATTTTTCGCTTTGTCAGATGGGTCAAGAGGGTGGAACTCACTTCTTCCAGCTGCCATTAATTGACCAGGATTCATTGCGCTATTTGCCGTCATGATTTCAACAACCGATGTTGCGCGCAAAACACTCAATTCCCAATTGCTTTTTGGGTGACTTGAACTAATCAATCTATCAGTATCCGTATGTCCTTCTACAATGATTTCTAAATCTTTTTCCGTTTCAAGTACTTTTGCCAAATCGATCAACGCAACTTTTCCGCCTTCTTCTACTTTCGTACTTCCTGATTGGAAAAGCAATTTAGCCTCGAGACTCACGTAAATTTTACCGTTTTTCTCAACTACTGTCAATCCTTTGTTTTCGAAACCTTTCAACGCCAACGCAACTTTTGTTTTTAACAATTTCATTGCTTCGTCTTTGCGTTGAATCATTTCTTCTAATTCGTTGACACGCGCCTCACGCTCGGCTAATAATTTTTGTTTGTTGATCAACTCGTTTTCCAAGGTATTCAATACGCTTTCTTTGCGCAATAATTCCTCGTTTTTTGCTTCGATATCTGCTTGGTAATTTGCTGATTCCTTTGCGCCATTGATGCGCATTTGTTCTATTTTTCGTTCGTTTGCTTCGTTTTGATTCGACATCAAATCATATTGTGCTTGTAAAAAACGAAAATCTGCGCCCATTTGTAAGGTGTCTTTTTTTAACGCAGCCACTTCTTTTCTCAATCTGTCGACTTGATTGGTTAATTCTTTCGCTTTCCCTTCATTATCTGTTGCGCTGAGCTTATATTTTGCTAATTCCTCGCTACAAACTTTCTCTTTCTCGAGTAATTCATTGTATTTTTTTGCAGGAACACAAGCGCTCAAAATAGCAAAAACAGGTAATATATAGCATAACTTTTTCATAATCAACGTCAATTAGTTGATCAAATTTCGCAAGAATGCTGCTTGAAAAGTGAGTACTTTGGAATACTTATAAACAGTGCTTTTTTTATTTCCTGAAAACGCAAGGTTTTATTCGAATAAGGGGCAAAGTTGTTTGATGGAGTTGACACCACGACAAGGACTGTAACTTAACGTTAATTCGTTGGTAGCAATGATGCCTTGGCGTAGCGATGAAGTCGTGAAATCGTGGGAATAAACAAGGCGCCATTTGTCTTCAATGCGCATGCCAAAGAATCCAATCAATGCGTCAGTTGTTCGGTAACCAATGCCAAATGTCAAGCGGTTGTTGTAATCGAACAATGTTTGTAATTGGACATCGAGCGGGGCACTTTTGGTAAAGCCTATATAAATTGCAGGTAGGAAAGTAACGTTTTCTGTCATGCGTTTGCGCGCACCAGCATTCACCATTCCATGAACGACCGATTGTGCCCCAAATCCAATCGTTTTCCAGTTTTGTTTGATTAATTGATACAAACTCAGCCCAACGTAGTAGTTTTTTCCATTCCACCATGCTCCAAATGTTGCACTTGGCAAGAGTTCACTGTTGCTGCCATTTATTACTGGGTCGATTTCCAAAGGTTTTGCTTTTGCCAGATCAAACGAAAGTTGTGACATGCCTACAGCTAAACCGAGTGACAACCTGTTTTCAACAGAGAAATTAAAATGTCCAGCATAAGAAAGTTGAAAATTGAATTGTTGAAAAGGACCAATCTGATCGTAACTCAACAAACCGCCCATTCCGTGGCGTGCACTTAAAAATTTGGCACGTTTTGCTTTTAAAGGCGCACTGACGGTGAAAAATCCTGTGGTTGGTGCTCCATCGATATTCATCCATTGTCCCCGAATAGTACTTTGCACTTCCATACAGGTTTTAATACCCGTATGAGCAGGATTAATGGCGTATTGATGTTGCGACCATTGGCTAATGTGAGGCACTTGTTGACCAAGTACCAAAAAAGGAAAAAATATGCCAATTATTTTTTTCATCGAATGATCGTAACGTTTCCTTTTAATTGTTCTTTTCTCGCAGGGTCATTGAAATCGATTACGTAAAAATAAACGCCGTCACTCACTTGCTTTCCTTTGTTTGTACCATCCCACGCCTTGAAGTCGGAGTAACCAGCAATATCAGCTACGACTTCTCCCCAGCGGTTATAAATAAGAACGTGTGTGTTTGGGAATTGATTGATTCCTTCTAATATCCAAGTGTCGTTTGTACCATCGTTATTGGGTGAGAAACTACCAGGAATAATGAGGTTATCACTTAAATTGATCGTAACAGCATCGGTCAAGTTACAGCCACTTTTTGATGCAGTTAAATAATAAGTTGTCGAAGTGTTTGGGGTGACAAAGGGCGCTAAAACGGATGCGTTACTGACCAAAAAGGATGGTTCCCAGGAATTAGTCATTCCATTTGATTGTCCGGTTAATTGAACTTGTGTCCCAGATGAAACAGTTTGGTCAATTCCCGCATCCACCCACAAGTCAACAACAGACAATGCGCCTAATGAATACGTGTAATTTTCTGTACAGACATCAAAACAAGAGCAACTAACCGATAAAACATCGCCATTTTGAAAGGAACTGCTTGTCCAAAATGGACTCAAGGTTGAAGCGACCAACGTATCGTTGATATACCACGAAAACAAACTGGTATCTTGACAATTTGAAATGTAAGTGACGTAAGTTGTTGGCGTACTTGGACAAATGTTTGTTGTTGGTCCGGCAATTGTGAGTGATACAGGTAAACGATCTACCGCATTTCCAGTCACTACTAGATTAAAAGTAGCTTCTGCTGATAAAGGTGCATTGTTGTTTTTCGCACCATTTACTACGATGTAATAAGTTGTGTTAGGTAATAAGCTAGTTGCTGTTAATTGAAAATTACCAGTTGCATTGTTAACGCAATTGGAAACGAGCGAAAAAGTAGAGGCATCACAAGGAGCAAGCGCCTCAATGATTGCCGCTTGTAATTGATTGCCGCGATTGGCCTGTGTGTTGAATAGGAGCGATGAAAAAGAAACAACTGCCGTGCCTCCATTCGCATTCGTGGTAAATTTGTACCAAACCGAATTCGTCCCAGCAAAACAAAAGTTAAAGTCATCATCACAATCGGGACAAACAGTTGCCGTAGCCAGGTAATTTGTTCCAGCCGCACTTACGTTTGGACAAAGTGAAATAGCAGTGCCACAAGCATCATTTACAGGTTGAGAAAAACCAGTAAGCACACTTAAAAAACAGATTAACAAAAGTTTAACAACACGAATGTGATTCATCGTTTTGACTAGTATTTTGTGTAAATCTACTAAAAATACAAGCTTTTTTAGTAGATTCACAACTTGTTTTTTCAAATAAGTTGACGGGTGAATGTTTTTTGGCACGGTCATGGTTAGTGAAAGAAAAAATTGATGTTATGAAAAATATTACAAGCTTAGTAGTTGGGTTATTTCTATCCCTTTCCGTTTATGCTCAACAGAAATTAGACTACGATACAGATTCCCGCTGGTTTTGGGGGTTAAATGTTGGTTCAACTTGGTCCAAAGCGGATGTTGCCAAGAAAAACGATTGGGGTTTTGGATTAACGATCGGGAAAGCATTCAATTACAACTATGGTCGTAAATTGAGTTTTGATATTCGTGGACGTTATTTAACGGGCGAATGGTACGGTCAAAATTACGACACGACAGATATTTCAGGTATTTATCCCTATAACCTTCCCGGAACAGATTACAGCAGTACATTAGGATATTCTGTGCTAAACCACAAAACACGTGTGCACGAATTGAGTTTGGAATTGGTCATACATGCCAATAATTTGCGTGCTCGAACAGGTTGGGATCCATACGTTTTTGGAGGAATAGGATACAGCTGGTACAAAGCAACTGGTAACTTGCTTGGATCGGACGACAATATCATTCAATACGACCAATTAGTAGCTGCAAATGATATTTCCAAAGAATCCATAACGGATGTGTTTGGTGTGTTACCAGACTATGAAACAAATTTGATTAACGATCCTGCTCATGAATTTGCGCGCAATTGGATGCCAAGTTTAGGTGTTGGATTGGGATATCAATTTGGAAAACGTTTTTCTATGGGAATCGAACACAAAACAACGTTTACCCGTGCAGATAATTTTGATGGATATATTTTGCCTACAGGAAAATATGCTAATGATTGGTACCACTACACGAGTTTATACATGACTTTTCAGTTGCGTGCACAGCCAATTGCTGAGCCAGAAAGACAACCTATTGTTGTCGACCAAACAACGCCAACTGTCAAATATCCTCCAATCGTTGATTACAGAAATCCGATGAATGATGTTACTGTTAATTCACCGAATTACAATTTAGTTGTATCCGTTGCCAATGTGTTGGAACAACAACAAGTTCAATTGACGCAAAATGGCAGACCAATTTACTTTAATTGGAATAGAAATTCAGGAACTGCCTCAGCTAATGTTACGCTCCAACTTGGTGCGAATGTGTTCACTACCGTTGGTACAAATCAAGTTGGAACGGATCAAGAAACAATTACAATAATTTACGAACGTTTACCGGAGCCTCCAACACCTCCAGTTGTGGTGAAAGTTCCGCCTATTGTCTCGATTACGAATCCAGCGGTAAATCCAAAAGAAGTAACATCGGCAACTTACGCATTTGAAAGTACGGTGTTGAACGTGACGCAACAAAATCAAATCACTGTGCAACTAAACGGACAGAACATTCCGTTTGTGTTCAACCCAACAACGCACCAAGTAACTGGTAATTTGTCGTTGATTCAAGGTGCAAACACATTACAAGTTGCTGCTACAAATGCAGATGGTTCGGACAGCAAACAAACGGTGTTGATTTACCGCCCAGTTGTGGTGAAGGTTCCACCAGTGGTAACGATTACGAATCCAGCGGTAAATCCAAAAGATGTAACATCGGCAACTTACGCATTTGAAAGTACGGTGTTGAACGTGACGCAACAAAATCAAATCACAGTGCAACTAAACGGACAGAACATTCCGTTTGTGTTCAATCCAACAACGCACCAAGTCACAGGTAATTTGTCGTTGATTCAAGGTGCAAACACATTACAAGTTGCTGCCACAAATGCAGATGGTTCGGACAGCAAACAAACGATGTTGATTTACCGCCCAGTTGTGGTGAAAGTTCCGCCTGTTGTAACGATTTCGAATCCTTCGGTCAATCCAAAAGAAGTAACATCGGCAACTTACGCATTTGAAAGCACGGTGTTGAACGTGACACAAAAAAATCAAATCACCGTGCAACTAAACGGTCAGAATACTCCATTTGGATTCAATCCTGCAACGCATCAAGTCACAGGGAATTTGGCCTTAATTCAAGGTGCAAATACATTACAAGTTGCTGCAACAAATGCAGATGGTTCGGATAGCAAACAAACAGTATTGATTTACAAGCCTGCTCCAGTGGTTGAATGCATCAAGCCAAGCATCACTTTTATGCAACCAACAGCACTTTTATCAGGTGGCACAGTCTATCAATCAACGATAACAATGACAGCACAAGTGACGGAAGTAGTTTCGGTTACGGCTATTTCATGCCGATTGAACGGTGTTTTGCAAGCTGTGGGGACTTATGCTGCAGGAACGTATTCAAAACCGCTTGACTTGGTCAGTGGTCAAAATGTGATTGAATTGAGTGCAACGAATAATTGCGGTACGACAACAACGTCAAAAACGATTGTTTACCGCTTACCACAAGTTGAAAAACCTGTTATTACGCTAAAATCACCAACAACTTGTCCTGCGCTATTAGCTAGAGGTCCTCAAGTTATAACAGGAACAGTTTCAGGTGTAGCAAATGCTAGTCAAGTAACGATTTCATATAACAATTCGCCTGTTGTGTTTACGTCGACAATTGCAAACAATACCTTAACATTTTCGTGTACGGTAACGGTTTTAGCGAACACACTTAATTTTCCATTGGTTATCACAGCAACGAATCAAGCTGGTGTAACGGTAAAAGAATGTTTGATTTCTATCAAAGACTATGCGGGAGGGACAGATCAAACAAATCCAGTTGATGGTGGTAAACCAAAACCGTCTCCAGCAAAACCACGCACTCCGATTATTCCAACCGATACCATTAGAAAACCAACAATAACACCGCCGTCTACTCCGGCGCAACCATAAAAAATGAAAAAAAGTCCTTTCCTAAAAGAAGGGACTTTTTTATTGAAATCTACTTGCCAACCGAAGTGAATAGCTTATTTTTGTAATCCAATTAATAATTGAGATGACCAAAGATTCCGTATTAGAAGTATTGGGTTCAATACTTGAGCCAGATTTAAAAAAAGACCTCGTTTCACTTGATTTTATTGAGTCATTACATGTGAATGAAAACAACGTTGAACTAACTGTTTTTGTTTCCAATCCTGCCTTACATGCACGCAAACGGATGCAAGAAGCGGTTGAATTTAACTTGAAACGTGTTTTTGGTGCGGATATCGCAATTCAATGTCAAGTAAAGCCAATGCCAACCGAGATCAGATCGGAGCATCGTAAAATATTACCAGAAGTAAAGAACGTCATTGCTATTGCCTCTGGAAAAGGTGGCGTAGGGAAGTCAACCGTTACTGCAAATTTAGCTGGTGGCTTAGCGAAAGCAGGCTTCCGAGTTGGAATTGTAGATGCTGATATTTACGGTCCAAGTATGCCAACCATGTTTGATGTTGTTGGGGAACGACCAACGATGATTGATGTGGAAGGAACGCCAATGATTAACCCAGTGATGAGTTATGGTATTAAAATTCTATCCATAGGATTTTTCTCGAGTCAAGACGATGCAATTGTTTGGCGTGGACCGATGGCTGCCAAAGCAATGACGCAATTATTCACCGATGCTTATTGGGGCGACTTGGATTATTTGTTGATTGATTTACCTCCAGGAACCGGTGATATTCATTTGTCGTTGGTGCAAAATGTACCATTGGACGGTGTCGTTATTGTTAGCACGCCACAGGAAGTTGCTCTTGCAGATGCACGCAAAGGTGTCAATATGTTTAAGTTGGACACGATTAATGTGCCAATTGTTGGTTTGGTAGAAAACATGGCTTGGTTTACTCCTGCCGAATTACCGGACAATAAATACTACATTTTTGGCAGAGACGGCGTGAAGAATTTAGCCGCAGGATTGAACGAAACGTTTTTGGGACATATTCCCTTGGTACAAAGTGTGCGTGAATCGGGTGATGTTGGTAGACCAGCTGTTTTTCAGGAAAATACGCCCATTTCGAATGCTATTGATGAATTAGTTACTACTTTTGTCACAGAAGTCAATGCATTAAAAGCAAAGAAAGCAGTTAAAAAAAACGATGATGGCACTAGATAAAGTTGATTTAGCAGCAAAAATAAATTTTTCAATCAGTGAATTACGACCACACCTGCATGCAGATGGCGGTGATATGGAATTGGTTGAAATTACAGATGAAGGAATTGCTAAGGTACGATTGTTAGGTGCTTGTAGTGATTGCACCATGAGCATGATGACCATTAAAGCGGGATTAGAAGAAGCTGTGCGTAAAATTGCTCCTGAGATCGTTGCTATCGTAGAAGCTGAGTAAACGAATAAACTATTGAAATAAAAAAAGGCTGAATGTTTATTCAGCCTTTCGTATTTAAAATTCTCTTTTTTTATTTCGCTGCTGCAAATTTCTCAGCTACAACAGTCCAATTAATCACATTGAAAAATGCATTCATGTAATCTGGGCGTCTGTTTTGGTAATGCAAGTAGTATGCATGTTCCCACACGTCCATTGCTAAAATTGGTGTTCCTTTGCAACCTTCGCCCATCAATGGGTTATCTTGGTTTGGTGTAGAACAAATAACTAATTTGCCTCCTTCAACACACAACCATGCCCAACCTGATCCAAAACGAGTCGCTCCAGCTTTTGCAAATTCTTCTTTGAAATGCTCAAACGTTCCAAACGCATCGTTGATAGCTTGCGCTAATTCACCTGTAGGAACTCCGCCAGCATTTGGTGCCATTACTTCCCAAAATAAGTTGTGATTCCAAAAACCTCCACCATTGTTTCTAACAGCTGGTTTGTCTTTGCAGTTTTGAAGAATGAACTCAATGCTTTTTCCTTCTAAATCGGTTCCAGCAATTGCGTTGTTCAAATTGGTGATGTACGCTTGGTGGTGTTTTGAATGATGGATTTCCATCGTTCGTGCATCAATATGAGGCTCTAACGCATCATAAGCGTAAGCTAATTTTGGTAATTCGAATGCCATAATAATTGTCTTTTTAATACGTAACAAAAATAACAACAAATTTCGGCTATCCTTTGTTCATCCAAACAATTTGCGTAAAAGAAGTTTAATTTATTTTACTTTGCTTTCAATACAGCTTTGATGACTTCTTACTTTGCCTGTCCAACCAATGCGTCAATTAAAAACCGTATTTTTTTCTGTATTTCAAATAAAGATCTGTTTGAAAATTTGTTACAGGAAGAAACATGCCATCTGATAAAATCATGCGCGCATTGTTGGTTCGCATGTCCAGTGCATTACCTGTTGAGACAAATAAACTGGCTCTTTTTCCTACTTCAATGGAACCGTAATAGTGATCAATGCCAAGTATGCGGCAAGCATTCAAGGTAATTGACTGAACAGCTTCCTCTTCACTTATTCCATAAGCCATGGCAGTTCCAGCTAAAAACGGTAAGTTTCTGACATTCATGGCATCCATGTCTCCCTCGTTTTGCAAACAAAACAAAACGCCTCCTTGCTGCAACAAATACGGAAGACGGTAAACCAAATCTACGGCATCGTCATCTTTTTCTGGCAAGGAATGTACGCGTGGCAACATGACGCTGATGTGGTGTTCTTTTAGCTTTTCGGTAATTAAATAGCTATCATAACCGCCTATAATTACAGCGTTTTGTAATCGAAAAGCACCAACAAAATCTACGATATCGAGCAATTGTTGCAATTCGTCAGCATGAAAATAAACGCGTTTATTTCCGTTGAAACAGGCTTTCATCGCCTCAAATTTTAAGTCAGCTGCCTTGCCAACTTCGTGTTGGTAGGTTTCTGCTTGTGCAAAAAAGTTTGTAATTTGTCGTTTGCGTTCTTCGTATTGATCATTGCGGGTAACGACTTTGTTTTCTGACCACCATTCGCCACCTTTCAAACTCGATGGCCAATTCAAATGAATGCCGTCATCTGCTAAAAGTGTTCCGTCTTCCCAATTCCAACAAGAAGTACGCATCACCGAACTTGTTCCTGAAATAATTCCGCCACGTGGTGCAGCTTGCGTTATCAATACACCATTTGTGCGAACAGTTGCTAAAATTGCCGATTCACAGTTGTAGGCTATTTGCGACCGAACATGCGGATTGAATGTTCCCACCTCATCAAAATCGCGTGTTGCACGAACGGCATCAATTTCGGTAAGTCCAAGCGTTGTGTTTGGAGCAACAAAACCAGGATAAATGTGGTGTCCGTTCAATTGAATGATGCTGTCCCAATCATTCGGATTGTACGTGTATGCCAAGGCATTTTGAACCAAAATAATGCTGTTGTTTTGAATACCAACCAATCCGTTGTAGATGACTTGTCCGTTGCCAATGTGAACGGTAGCATTTTCTAATAATATCTTTTTTCCATTTTGTTGTCCTTGTGCCACAATGGTCACAAAAAGCACAACGATTACGTGTAATAACTTCATCGGTTCATTAATGTTCGTTTGTTCCTGTTGCTTGCTCTTGTCCGAGTGTGTTGCAATGGTATTGACCTCGTTTTCTGCGTTTGAAAGGTTTAGCTTCATCGCCTTTTACCGAGCTGTCGAGCATAAGTGTTGCGATACGTGCTTTTTCCAGTTCGATAGCAGCTTGTTTTTCATCGTTTAATTGACTGTCGTACAATACTTCGCCATCAACAATTGTGTAAACCACTTTCGCTTCTATACTCAATGGATTTGCTGTCCACAAGACCAAATCGGCATCTTTGCCAACTTGGACACTTCCCATCCGGTCGTCCAAATGCAATAATTTTGCAGGGTTGAGTGTTACCATTTTCCACGCTTCTTCCTCCGATACGCCGCCGTATTTGACAATTTTAGCTGCTTCTTGGTTCAAACGACGCCCCATTTCTGCATCATCCGAATTGATAGCGACAACAATGTTCATTTCTTGCATCAATGCAGCATTGAATGGGATGGCATCTTTCACTTCGAACTTGTATGCCCACCAGTCGGCGAAAGTAGAAGCACCAACACCATGCGCTTTCATTTTATCGGCTACTTTGTACCCTTCCAAAATGTGTGTAAAAGTATTGACGTGAAAACCAAACGAATCTGCAACGTGCATCAACATGTTAATTTCCGATTGGACATAACTGTGACACGTTATTTTGCGGTTGCCAGAAACGATTTCATAAAGTGCTTCTAATTCCAAGTCGATAGCTGGTTTGCCTGTTTTACTTTTCTCGCGGTCAGACAATTTTTGATAATTCAATTGTGCTTCGTGGTAAGCCAATGCACGCGCAAAGCCATCAATGTACACTTGTTCAACACCCATTCTGGTTTGCGGAAAGCGTGTTGTATTGTAATCTCCCCAATTTGCTTGTTTGACATTTTCGCCAAGAGCAAATTTCACAAATTTAGGCGCGTTGGGAATCAAATAATCTTGTGGCATGTATCCCCATTTCAACTTGATCAAAGCCGATTGTCCCCCAACGGGATTAGCAGAACCGTGTAATAATTGTGCTGCTGTAACTCCACCACTTAATTGTCGGTACACATTGATGTCATCAGCTGTAATGACATCGCCAATGCGGACTTCAGCGGTAATCGCTTGACCACTTTCATTCACCCCTTTGCTGATGGCGATGTGCGAATGTTCATCGATGATGCCACTTGTTAGGTGTTTTCCTTTTGCATCGATGATGCGTGTATTTGCAGGATAATTTCCTGTGTTTTTTTGAATGGCTTTGATTTTTCCGTTTTGAACGATCACGGTTGCATTTTCTATAATTCCTTCGCGTTCATTCGTCCACACAGTTGCATTTTCAAAAGCAATGGTTTCTTGTGTTGGTATTGCTGTAAAACCAAAAGCCATGTTGGGGTAGAGTGGTGGTACTGGTTGACTTGATCTTCTTTTCCAAACGGGCTCATCTGTTTTGCCAGCGAATTTTTCTGTGCGTATGGCACTCCATTTTACCCAGTTACCGATACTGTCCGTTCCAGTTCCTTCAACAATCCAAACACGCGCATTGTAAACACCTTTCAATGCAAAGTGTTGCGTTGTTTTTTTATCTTTCAACAGAAACTGCAAGGTTAAGTCGTTGTCAATTAGTTGAATGAATGCCGTTGTTTTTAAGGTATCCACTTTTGATTTGTTGGTAATAGAGTCATTGATTGTACGGATTAACGAAACACTCGCCTCAGGTTTTTGTTGACTTCCAGCAATGGAAAGGTGGTATTTTACCCCGTCAATATTGAGGCTGTATTTCCCTCGGATATCAACGTCGGGAATACTGATTTTAACTTCTCGTTCACCGTTGGTGTAGACTTCTAATACTTTTGCTTGGTACAAAAATGGATTCACATCATATAACGTGAAACATGCTTTTTTCCCTTTTTCAATGGTTCCTAAAAGCGAGTCAACGCCAATTAATTTTGCAGGATTAATCGTCAACGCTCGTAACGCTTCTTCGGGTGTAAAGCCGTATTCAAAGCTTTTGTGTAAATTTTTCCAAAATTCATCAGCTGTTTTTAATCCGTTTGTTGTGATGGAAAAAGTGACTTTTTGTTGCGTCAAATAAGCTAAGTTGGAGGGAGCTAATTCCCAGTGTTTTAAATCAGCAAGTGGCACTTGACGCGCTATGTACGGATCTTTCAAATCGTAAGGAGCAGGAAAATTAATTGGAATAATAAGTGTTTGTTGCAAACTGTCCCAAGGTGTTCCTAATTCGTATTCATGCCCCGTTCCAACAACTGTAAATTTTCGATTGAATTCACGTTCAAGTGCATGCACACGAAATACTTCATACGTTGCATTGGTAAAGAAAATACTAGGCAAGTTTTGGTGTGCATTTACAGCGTCAAGAGAGTAATTACTCGATTTTTTTTGCGCGTTTTTGTACCAATCCGCATCGTATAAGGTTTGGCGAATGAGCGCAATACTACCCATCAACGAACTTGGATATTCTTGTTTGCTTATGCCTTTTTCAAACGAATAAAACGCCGCGATTTTCGGCTGTATCAATTGTTGTTTCCATTTATTTTTTCCAAGTGTAACCAATGAACCTGTACCTTGGAATATTCCATCATTTTGGTGCGTGAGCGCTGCGCCAAATCCCATTTTGTGCAATTCGTTGATAGCAGTTTCATCGATTGAATAAAGCGCTGTTGGGTCTATTTCTGGATGAATTGCTTCGTTCCAATAATACGGTCCATTTTTTTTGGATAAGTATTGTGGCGAAGCATTGTCATGATTGTTAGCTGGTTCTGGGATACCAAGGGATGAAAATAATTCAATAAATGAAGGGAGCACAACTCGATCATTTCCATCAATAATCGGTAAATCATTGGGCAATACCAACTGTTGTCCCACCCCGACAATCACACCATCACGAACAATGATATTACCATGATTGATTGTCTTTTCTGGTGAAACCAATATGGTAACATTCGTTAAAACAAATGAATTAGCGGGCGTTTCTGCAACACCATTGACGGGTGTATTGAGTTGTCCCAAAAGAGTGTAAACATTGAATAACAGGAAAGCTAAAACAAGTCGTTTCATAGTGTTTTTTGATTTGTAGCTTGAAAATTACTCAAAGTCAATCGAAAAACTGCTATTTTTAGTCTTATTCCGACTTTTTTTTAGGTAAATTTGAAAAAAATATCTTTATGTACGAAATATTGAAACATACACATTCTGGATTACGTTGGGTTGTTCTAGCGTTACTTGTTATTGCAATTTTCAGAGCTATTGCTGGTAAAAAATCAGGTAAATACGAGAAATCCGATAAAATGATCAATTTGTTTGCGATGATTTCATTGCATTTACAAGTGACTTTGGGAATTATTCTTGCATTAGTAACAGAGAAACAATTTTATGTATCAGGTTGGATGAAATCTGCTGTGAATCGTTTTTATGGAATGGAACACATTTTAATGATGGTTTTAGCTGCAGTTATCATAACAATTGGACGCAAAAAAGCTGAAAAAACTGCTGATTTATCCAAAAGACATGCAACTATTTTAGTATGGTTTACCGTCACTTTGATCATCATTTTTGCTGGTATTCCTTGGCCATTTAGAAATTTAGGTGGAGCATGGTTCTAAAAATCAGTGCTTTTTTAAGTGTTTTTTTAGTTGCTGTTTCTTGTTCTTCTGGTTCAGATGATGCAACAGCTGTACAAGCACCCCAGCCGTTAACGAAGATCGAAGCGCACTCCGTTTATATGTTGAATTGTGCTTCTTGTCACGGAGAGGATGGACAATTAGGAGCATCAGGTGCAGCAAATCTAGTTGCGAGTAAAATGAACGAAGCGCAAATTAGAACAACCATTTTAAAAGGTAACAACAAAGGCATGATGCCTTACGAAGAAATACTTTCCCCTCGCGAAATAAACGCATTGGTGGAAGTCGTAAAATCACTTCAACAAACAAAATGAGTGAAGGTCACGTATTAGTAGATGCAGTTGAAGAACGTTGTGTGTTGGTGGGTGTAATCACCTCTCAAGTAACAGACGATCAAGCTAAAGAATACTTAGAAGAATTAGAATTTTTGGCGGAAACGGCTGGTGCAATTACGGACCGTTGGTTCCAACAACGCTTGCAAATTCCAAATCCGAGAACCTTTGTTGGAACGGGGAAGTTAGAAGAAATCCGCGTGTATATCAAAGAAAACGATATCGACATGGTCATTTTTGACGATGAATTATCGCCTTCTCAGTTGCGCAACATCGAAAAAGAATTGGAATGTAAAATTTTGGACAGAAATATTTTGATCCTTGATATTTTTGCAAGTCGCGCGCGTACCTCACACGCCAAAACACAAGTCGAATTGGCACAAATGCAGTACATGTTACCGCGCTTAAAACGCTTGTGGACGCACTTGGAACGCCAAAAAGGAGGGATTGGTTTGAGAGGTCCTGGGGAATCACAAATTGAATCCGATCGCCGAATTATTCAAACCCGAATTGCGTTGTTAAAGGAGAAATTGAAAGACATCGACAAACAAATGTCGATTCAACGTGGCAATAGAGGACAATTGGTCCGTGTGGCATTGGTTGGTTATACCAACGTTGGAAAAAGTACCTTGATGAATTTGTTGAGTAAATCAGATGTGTTTGCTGAAAATAAATTGTTTGCAACACTCGATACGACCGTTCGTAAAGTTGTCATTGAAAACTTGCCGTTTTTATTGACAGATACTGTAGGATTTATCCGCAAATTACCACATCAATTGGTCGACTCGTTTAAATCAACTTTAGATGAGGTTCGCGAAGCTGATTTGCTGATTCACGTAGTTGACATTTCACATCCTAATTTTGAAGATCAAATCAATGTTGTCAACGAGACGTTATTGTCCTTAGACACAAAAGACAAGCCAACACTTTTGGTATTCAATAAAATAGATGCTTACCATGTTCCTGAATCCAATGAAGATGATCCAGAAGCGGAAGCACCATTGACTTTAGAGGAATTCAAAAAAACGTGGATGAATAAAATGGATGCAACGCAATGTATCTTTATTTCTGCTGAAGACAAAACAAACGTAGAGGAATTGCGCGAAATAATGTACGCTGAAATCAAACGTATTTTTGCTATTCGTTATCCGTACAACAATTATTTGTACTAAATCAGTCAAACAATGTTGAATGCTTTTTGGAAAAATAACAAGCAATATTTATTACTAGCGATTATCGTTATTTTTCATACTGTAGGTTTTTTTGGTTTACAATCTGCAAGTAGGGCATATTTCCTATCACTGAGTCCATTGAACTTGGTGCTTTCGTTTAACTGTTTGTTGCTTTCCTACAGTCGTTTGACATACCGATTATTACTGGCGATTTTAGTAGTTGGCATTGCAGGATTCACAGCAGAATACATTGGTGTCCATACACAATTACTTTTTGGTGAATACCATTATGGCAACAACCTAGGTTATAAATTAGCCGGAATTCCTTTGCTCATTGCCGTCAACTGGGTGATGTTGAGCTTTAGCGCCATTGCTATTGTTATTTCACTTCGAATATCGGTGCTTGTGAAAGCACTACTCTCGGCAACATTGATGACGTTACTTGACTTTTTTATTGAACCAGTTGCGATCAATAGTGATTTTTGGTCATGGGCGGATGGCAATATTCCGATGTATAATTACGTGTGTTGGTTTGTCTTGTCATTTATCCTTCATTTTTGGTTATTAAAAAGGGAAGTAGTTGAACAAAATACCGTTGGTATTGGTTTATATGTGGTATTGGTACTGTTTTTTGGACTTTTAAATTTTTGAATAGATGTATTGGTGGGGACCGTTTGTTTTATTAGCTGCTTTTTTCGGAATGGAATTCATGGCTTGGGCAACACATAAATTCTTGATGCATGGTGGCATGTGGTATTTTCACCGCGATCATCACCAAGAGGAGCCAGGTTTTTTTGAAAGAAACGACGTTTTTTTCTTGATATACGCCATTCCATCTTGGTTGTGTATCATGTTGGGAATGATGAATGATTTGTATGTTCCCGTTTGGATTGGTTACGGAATTGCAGCCTATGGTTTTGCTTATTTCTTGGTTCACGATGTGTATATTCACCGCCGTTTCAGATGGTTGCGTGATATCGATAATCCCTATTTCATGGCAATACGGAAAGCACACAAAGTGCACCACAAATACCGTGAAAAAGAAGATGGTGAGTGCTTCGGAATGCTCATTGTTCCAAAAAAATATTACGTAGAAGCAAAGTCGGCTTTTGCTAAAAAACGCGCTTGATGAGTTATTATTTTTGGATATTATTGGGAACAATTGCTGGTCCATTTCTGTTGAGTTTCGACAAAAAAGTCCACTTTTACACCCATTGGAAATCCTTTTTGATTGCAACGGTAATTGTCGCTACTGGTTTCTTGATTTGGGATGAATACTTTACCCAATTAAAAGTTTGGGGGTTTACACAGAAGTATTTATCTGGAATTTATTTTGGTCACTTACCACTGGAAGAAGTATTGTTTTTTGTACTCGTGCCGTATGCTTGTTTGTTTATACACGAGGTGTTAAAAGCCTACTTTCCTCAACTCAATTTAGTAATACTTGGAAAAGTTTTCGCTTTTACCTTTATTTTTTCTGGCCTCTTATTAGCCATTACGCATTTGGAACAATGGTACACGTTATCAGCTTGTAGCATTGCAGCTATTTTGTTAATTCGATTTGCTTTTCAATTAAAAGTAAGTTGGTTGGGTAATTTTGCGTTCACTTACCTTGTTGCGTTGATTCCTTTCTTTGTTGTAAATGGTTTATTAACTGGAATCGCTTCTGATGAACCAGTTGTTTGGTACAACGAAGCACATTTCACAGGTATCCGTTTGACAACGATTCCGCTAGAAGATTTGTATTATAACTTGTGTATGTTGTTGCCAATCATCGCTATTCACGAATGGTTGTTGGCGAAAAAGAAAACAGCTTAATTAGTTTAATGCTCGCGTTGGATGAGGTATTCAGCAAGCGAATACAATGGTGCTAATTGTTCTTTGGATAAATTTAACTGAGCTAATTCATTCATTGCTTTTTCGTAATAAGCAGCAATTTCTTCTTCCATTTTGGAAACAATTCCCAATTCTAGAAACAAGGATTTAGCCTTTTCAATTTTAGCTTGATTTGGTTTTGCTTGCATCATTTCCAAAACGCGGCTGTCATTCGTTGCAAGAGCAGTAATCAGTAACAAGGTTTTTTTATTCGTCAAGATATCTCCACCAACTTGTTTGCCGAATTTTTCAGGATCTGCATACAAATCCAATAAATCATCTTGAATTTGAAAAGCCAAACCCAAATCCACCCCGAAGGAATAAATGTGTTGGCAAACTTCCGGAGATTGTTGCCCTAAAATCGCTCCAAATTCCAATGCACAACCTAATAACACAGACGTTTTTAGACGAATCATTTCAATGTATTCTGCTTTCGAAACGGTGTTTCTTGTTTCAAAATCCATGTCCAGTTGTTGACCTTCACAAACTTCTTGTGCAGTTGTGTTAAATCGGTCGAACAATAGCGCCAAGCGTTGGTCTTTGTACTGGCCTAATTGTTTGTATGCTTCGACAAATAGGACATCTCCTGATAATATGGCACAATTGTTATTCCATTTCTCATGAACTGTTGTTTTACCTCTGCGTACAGGGGCATTGTCCATGATGTCATCGTGAATCAACGAGAAATTATGAAACAATTCAACAGCAAGAGCAGCGTGGATACTTTCTTCGTGTTTTACGCCAAACAATTCAGCGCTCATTAACGTTAAAATTGGTCGCATGCGTTTCCCTCCAAGCGTCATGAAATAACGCAACGGATCGTATAAATTTACCGGTTCTTTCGGGAAATTGATTGCTTCAATTTGTTGGGCAACAAAAGCACTAAGTTTGTCGAGTTCAGTCATTATTTTGCGAGCAATTGCATTAAATAGGTTCCATATCCACTTTTAACAAGTGGCGTCGCTAATTGTTTTAATTGCGCAGCATTGATGAATCCATTTGTATATGCAATTTCTTCAATACATCCTATTTTCAGTCCTTGACGTTCTTCAATAACTTGTACAAATTGTCCTGCTTGCATTAAGGAGGCAAAGGTTCCTGTATCCAACCAAGCCGTTCCTCTACTCAACATTGCAACTTTCAACTTACCGCGGCGCAAGTATTCGGCATTGATGTCTGTGATTTCGTATTCACCTCGAGCTGATGGTTTCAGTGATTTTGCAATTGCTACGACATCGTTGTTGTAAAAATACAAACCTGGAACAGCGTAATTCGATTTTGGCTGAACGGGTTTTTCTTCGATTGAAATGGCGTTCATGTTCTCATCAAAGGAAACAACACCATAGCGTTCGGGATCACTCACATGATACGCATAAACGACACCACCTTCTGGTGCAACATTTTCTTTTAATAATTCGTCCATTCCGACTCCGTAGAAAATATTGTCGCCTAAAATGAGCGCAACATCATCGTTACCAATGAATGATTCACCAATAACAAATGCTTGTGCTAATCCATTTGGTTCGTGTTGAACAGCATAAGTAAATGCACATCCTAATTGAGCGCCGTCACCTAATAAATTCTCAAATTGAGGTAAATCGCGCGGAGTCGAAATAATTAATATTTCACGTATTCCTGCTGACATCAATATCGACAACGGATAATAAATCATAGGTTTGTCATAGATAGGCATCATTTGCTTGCTAATTGCAAGTGTCAATGGATGTAATCTTGTTCCAGATCCGCCAGCTAAAATTATTCCTTTCATTCTTTATTCGTTGATTCGTTGTTGGTTATATCCTTGTCAGTTGTGTTTTCTTCGTCTTCATCCATTATTTCCAATAGATTCCAATTGATATCGTCTTCTTCGTCGTAGATTTCTAATAAGGGTTCTTCGAATGATTTTGTTGTCAATTTTTTCTCGTAACTCAATAACAGCGCAGGTAATAAAATCAAGTTGGTAAATAACGCTACGAAATAAGTAATCGCCGATAAATAACCAAGAGCTTGCGTTCCACCAAAATCAGAGAAAATGAATACGATGAATCCAAAGAAGAGGATAACGGAAGTGTAAATGATACTCAATCCTGTTTCACGAATCGAAATAGCTACACACTCTTTTAAATCCCATTTTTTCAATTTTATTTCGTGACGGTAATGCGCCAAGAAATGAATCGTGTTGTCAACAGTAATACCTAAGGCAATTGAGAAAATCAACAGTGTAGAAGGTTTCAAAGGAATGCCAAACCACCCCATAATTCCTGCTGTAACGATCATTGGAATCAAGTTGGGAATCATTGATACAACAACCATTCGGAACGAGTAGAACAGGATAGACATCAAAGCAGCAATTGAAATAACTGCAAAGACAATACTTGAAAGCAAGTTGTTGACCAAGTATTGTGTTCCTTCTGAAGCAACAACAGATGTTCCTGTAAGTTGCACATCGTAATAGGATTTATCAATTGCTTTTCGAACCGTTGGCAAGAAATTAGTTTTCGAATAATACGATTTAATCAGATCAGGATTAGCATCGAATTCATATTGTAGTTTGTCGTTTCCTTTGGCAAGCAAAGCAGTTGTACCATTGTAGATGGACGAATAGTCATACAACAACGAATCGTAGTATTGTTTTTTGCCCGATAACGCTTTGGAGTACAAACGCTCAATTGCTTTTTTATCTGGGTTCATGATGCTGTCGATTCGTGCTTTCACAAGATCAACTTCGTCAGCTACTTCATACGAGCCTAAGTCACGCATCTGAGTACGAATACGCAAGATATTGCGCGAAGTATCAACCAACTCTTTCAATGAAAAAGAACTGTTGTTATTGGTTGCACTAAAGTTTTCAACGTATTTTTTCAAGTGCAGTTTATCGCGATTTGATATCGTTGTGTAGCGTTCCGGATCGTTGTTGTAGTAAGCCATGTTGACGACTTTGACAAAATCTACAAATGAAATACTTTTCGCAAATAAGGTGTCGTTTGAAAACATGGTTTGTACCTCTTCAACTCGGTTCAAGGTAGAGTTATCAAATAAACGTCCTTGTTCTTTGTAATGAATCATCACTTCAAATGGAACTGCACCACCGAAGTTCGCTTCCATGAATTGAATGTCTTTTAAAATAGGGTCTTTTCGTGGTAAATCACCGGTAATACTTCCTGTTACTTCCATGAAAAAAATACCGATACCACTCAATACCGTTACAGCGATAGTTACGATATAAATTGCAGGACGATTTCGTGCAGTCAAACGAACCAAGCGCTCTAATAAACCTACAGCTGCTTTTCTATCCAAGTGTTTCAAGTGTTTCTCGGGCGGATTTTTTGAGAATGAGGCAAAAATAGGTACCAAACACAACGAAACGACATAACACAACATGATGTTCACTGAAGAAATCACACCAAATTCAAAGAATTTATCGGAATTTGTAAACAAGAATGTCATGAAACCTAAAGCAGTTGTCACATTGGTCAACCACATTGCCGTTCCTGTTTTCTTGATAACTCGTGATAGTGCTTTTGCTTTGTTGTTGTGTCTTCTGTATTCGTAATGGTATTTGTTGAACAGGTAAATACAATTCGGAATACCAATTACAATCATTAATGGTGGAATTAAGGCCATCATCAAGGAAACATTGTACCCCATCATACCGATTGTCCCCATTGCCCAAATAACTGTAATTAATACGACGATGTTTGAGATAATAGTTACGCGCAAGGAACGGAAAAAGAAATACATAATAAACGACGATGCCAAAATTGACAAGGCAATGAAAAAGTACATTTCGTTCAAAACACGTTTACCAATTAAAACGCGCATGTGTGGTAAGCCAGCAAAGTGTACTTTTCCAAATTCTTTTTCATACGAAGCAGCAAGTTTTTCAATATCTAACACTACTTTTTGCTTCGTTTTGTCCATCAATGCATCTTCTTCGATGTTGACCAACATCAAACTGACATTCGCTGAATCATTGTACAACATGTTGTTGTAAAGCGGGTTAGATCGAATTTCTTTTTTAATTTGTTGGATTGATTTATCGCGAAACGTTACGTCTGAAAAAATTGGCTTTGGAATAAACGTTTTGTTCGCAGTGTCATTTGAAAGTGAAAATAATTTCGCTTCTGAGATTACGGATGTTACTCCGTCCATTTGCAAAATGCTATCACCTAGCTCTTTCCATTCAACAAACTGTTTTTCAGTGTATAATGAATCGTCTTGAATAGCAATGACCAATGCTGAACCATCTTCTCCAAACAACTTTTTAAATTTGATATACGTTTGCTGTGTTTCCGTATCTTTCGGCAACATGTTGCCGTATTTGTTATCGATTTTTAAAGAAGTCAACGCGTAGTAACCAAACAATACGGTCAATAAGGCATGAATTCCAAGTATTAAGAATCTATTTCGGAGAATGATATTCGCAATTTTATTCCACATTTTTTCAATATAAGAGCAACAAAGTTAAAAGAAATAGGCGGTTAACGGCTCATTTTAAGTAGGTTTTCAACCAATTAAAGTATTCACGGTACCAAAGAATTCCATTTTGTGGCTTTGTTACCCAATGTCCTTCCTCTGGGAAATATAAAAATTTACTTGGTATTCCTTTGAGTTGAAGCACTTGAAACGCTTGCATACCTTCTGATTCAGGCACACGGAAGTCTTTTCCACCATGGATAACAAGCATGGGAGTATTCCATTTGTCGACCAAATTATGGGGACTATTTTTTGCATACAATGCTGCATTTTCTTGTTGCCAATATGGCCCTCCAATGTCTGAATTAGCAAAAAACAATTCCTCAGTCGTTCCATACCAACTTTCTAAGTTGAACAAACCACAATGAGACACAAATGTTTTAAAGCGATTTTGGTGAATACCAGCCAAATAGTAAACGGAATATCCACCATAAGAAGCACCGACAGCTCCTAGTTTTGTCGCATCAATAGCAGGTTCGCTTGCAACAGCACTATCAATTGCGGTTAAATAATCATTCATTGCTTGTCCGCCCCAATCTTTGGAAATCGCATCGTTCCATTCTTTTCCAAATCCAGGAAGTCCTCTTCTATTTGGCGCAACAATAATATATCCTTCCGAAGCCATTAAGCGGAAATTCCAACGGTATGAAAAGTATTGTGAAACAGCGCTTTGTGGTCCTCCTTGGCAATACAACAAAGCGGGATATTTTTTAGCTGGGTCGTAATTCGGCGGATAAATAATCCACGTCAGCATCTTTTTACCATCTGTGGTGGTGTACCAAGCTTCTTTAACAGTAGGTTGCGCACATTTCGCTAATTTATCCTTGTTTACGTAAGTGATTTGTTCGATCGTTTTTGATTTATTGTTGTACATCCAAAGATCAGTCGGATCAATCATCGATTGCCGTTCGAGCAACACTCCTTCTGAATATGGAACAAGGTTAACGAAATCACATCGGTCATTTGTTAAAAGTTCTAATATAATGTTTATCGTGTTTTTGGTGTGATTGAATGCTACTTGAAACAATTGCTTTTTACCGTTTTTAACAGCAATAAAATAAATGATGTCTTTTGTTGGGTGCCACGCGAATTGATCAATAGTCAAATCCAACTTTTCCGTAAGATCTATTTCTTCACGTGTCATCAAATTCATGATACGTAAGGTGTTTTTATCGGCTTCGAAACCATCTGTTTCCATACTTAACCAGGCAAGCGTTTTCCCAGTTGCATTGATTGCGGGATTGGTGTCATAGCCTTTGTGTGCCGAAGAAAGCGTGGTTGTGATGTTGTCTTTTGTATTAAAAGCATAAATTTCACTGTTGGTAGAAAGCGCAAAATCTTTTCCAGCTTTTTTCTTTGTCGAATAATAGATGATTGATCCATCTTTGCTAAAACAAACCGATTCAATTCCACCGAAAGGGCCGGTGACGGAAGGGAATTTTTCTCCGCGCATTACGTCGCCTTTTTTGACAAATGAACCGTTGATTTGTTGTTCGTACCAAAACAAATGTAAGGCATCTGGTGAAGCCCATTGGTTCCAATGACGGTACATGAGGTTGTCTTCGATTCGTGCATTAGCTAATGGTAGGTCAGGATAAATTTCAGCGACAGTTTGTTTCATATGGATCGCTTCCAAAGTAGCAAAACGCTTTCCGTCTGGTGAAAACACAAGTCCATCAATGGAAACATTACCTAGTGATGCGAATTGCGTAACCGTATTGGTAATAGGATCCCAAGAATGGATGGTTGTTTCGTTGTTGTCTGAAAGCGTGTAAATTAATTTATTGGAAGCTGACCAGCTAATATTTGAACAATTTTCAATTGGAATGCGTTGTTGTTTTTTCGTTTTTAAATCAATTAAATTGAATGTGTTTACGCCTTTATTTTTCGTGTAGTCATAATCAGTAGTTTGAAAAAATGCCCATTTTTCATTGGGAGAAATCAAGGAATTTGAAAGACGTGTCAACGACCACATTTTTTCAACAGTAAATTGTTCCGACTGTGCAAAACTAGAAACCAGTGATAAACAGGCAATGAATAAGGTAAAAAGCAACTTCATAAGTCAATAAATTTAAGACTATCAAATATACGAGAATTAATCGAAACCGAGAAGAAGGGCTTATTTAAGCGATGTTTTCTTGCGTTTTAACGCACGTTTGGATTGTACAAAAGCGATTACGCTTAATCCAGCAATTAGCAAGGAAATAGTGGTAAACAAGAAGGTTTTTTTCCAAGACAAATCAACAGAGACACAATAAACAAAAGTATTTAACCCTGTTAACGAGATGATGAGTGTTCGTTGAAATCTTTTAATCCTGTCCATGCATGTCAATTAGGACGAATATATGCTATTTCTATTAAACGAACAATTATTTATTGTTTATTTTGCGATTCTTCATGGTAAACATTGGTTCAAACTACTTATTTTTGAATCATGAATGAATGGATAGAAAAAGATGGTGCTTTGTGTAAAACGTTTGCGTTTAACTCGTTCGAAGCAGCGATGGAATGGATGTCAATCCTCACGAAAGCAATCACAAAAATGAATCATCATCCTGTCTGGTCAAACACCTACAACAAAGTAACCGTCCAGTTAACGACACACGATGCAGGGAATACGATAACTGAAAAGGACAGGCAACTTGCCTTTTTAATGGATGAAGCATCAAGCAGTTTTTCTATGGTTAAAGGTTAATGGCTTCATTCAGATAATGGTTTTTAATTGACAAAAAAAACCGACACGTTTGACGCATCGGTTTTAAATAATAGTTTTATTAGCATTTACTCCACCGTTACTGATTTCGCTAAATTACGAGGTTGATCGACATTACATCCGCGCATAACGGCAATGTGGTAACTCAATAATTGGAACGGAATCGTAGCTAAAAGCGGCACTAGAAACTCATTTGTTTCAGGAATTTCGATCACATGATCAGCCATCTCTTTTACTTGTTCATCGCCTTCAGTTACGATCGCAATAACTTTTCCTTTACGCGCTTTTACTTCTTGTATATTGGAAACTACTTTTTCGTACGAATTTCCTTGCGTTGCAATCACAAAAATCGGCATGTTTTCGTCAATTAATGCAATTGGTCCGTGTTTCATTTCTGCCGCAGGATATCCCTCTGCGTGGATGTAGGAAATTTCTTTCAATTTTAATGCGCCTTCCAAAGCTACTGGGAATGAACTTCCTCGGCCTAAATAAAGTGCGTTCGCTGCATCTTTGTATTCGTGCGCAATTTTTTCAATCAATGTATCACTTGCAAGAACCTGTTTTACTTTCTCAGGAATTGCCTCCAATTCAGCCAGTAAGGTTCTAAAAGTAGTTTCGCTGATTGTTCCTTTTTTGTGCGCTAATGAAAGCGCCATCAATGTCAAAACAGTTACTTGAGCGGTGAATGCTTTTGTTGATGCCACACCAATTTCTGGTCCAGCATGTGTGTATGAACCCGCATCTGTGATACGTGAAATAGACGAACCTACAACGTTACAAATCCCAAGAATGGTTGCTCCTTTTGATTTTGCTAATTCCAATGCTGCTAATGTATCTGCTGTTTCACCGGATTGTGAAATCGCTATGACAACATCATTTTCGTTTAGTATCGGATTTCTGTATCGGAATTCACTTGCGTATTCAACTTCTACATTAATGCGTGCTAAATCTTCAATTAAGTATTCACCAACCAATCCAGCATGCCATGATGTACCGCACGCAACAATAATCAAGCGATTAGCATTGATCATTTTTTGTTCGTAATCACGAATACCTCCAAGTGTTACCCATGCTTCTTCAGCATTCAAACGCCCTCTGAAACAATCGTGAATAGAACGTGGTTGTTCGTTAATTTCTTTGAGCATAAAGTGCTCGTATCCACCTTTTTCAAGCGCTTCTAATTCCAATTCTAATTGTTGGAAAAACGGTGTGCGTTCTTGATCGGCAATGTTATACAGTTTCAATCCGTCTTCTAAATCCAAAACGGCAATTTCTTCGTCGTCTAAGTAAACAACTTTCTTCGTGAATTCGACAATAGGTGTTGCATCTGAAGCCAAGTAGAAATCACCTTCAGCACCAATTCCAACTACAAGTGGACTACTTTTACGCGCAGCCACTAATCGATTTGGGAAATCAGAAGAAATAGCAACGATTGCATAAGCTCCGTGAACTTGTGTCAACGCTAAACGCAATGCTTCACCAAACCAAACGTTTTCTTTTTTGCTAATATAATCAACTAAATGTACGATAACTTCGGTATCTGTTTCACTTTTGAAAATATATCCTTGGTTTTGTAATTCACGTTTTAGTACGTCGTAATTTTCGATAATTCCGTTGTGAATCAATGCAATTTTCCCATCCATGGAAACATGAGGGTGTGCATTTGTATCAGTAGGTTCGCCATGAGTCGCCCATCGTGTGTGACCAATACCAGCGTGTCCTAGGATGTCTTTATCAATAACAAATTCTTCGAGGTTGCTTACTTTACCTGCTTTTTTATAGACGTTCAAATTTCCCTCGTGTAACAAAGCAACGCCAGCGCTGTCATATCCACGATATTCTAGTCTTTTTAAGCCTTTCACAACAATAGGATAGGCTTCTTTTTTTCCAATGTAAGCTACAATTCCACACATATTATTAGAATTTTGTATATTTAATAGTTAACTTAGGTTTGTTTTTATTGGATGTTAATGGTCCGTTAAATACAATTCGTTCAGGTCGAGCAGAGAAGTTCAAACTGATTACTTTCACACCAAGATTTTCTGCATTTCCTGTAACAATGTCTTGGATGTAATCTCGTAAATCAATCACATAACTTTTTCGTTGGTTATTGTAAACCGCATTACCAACACTGTAATCCTTTCCATCAATTGTTTTATAAGCAACAACAACAGAACTTGGTGTGTAACTATCTCCCGTTTGAAAAGCAATTGGCAATTCAAGCAAAGCATTATGGATTACAGTTTTATCTGTGAAATTATCAATACTTGGGAACTTGACAACTGCACTGGCGCGGAAATTTTGCGTGTAAAATTCTTCCATGCCAAACAACGAATCGTTGAGTACATTTGCAAGGCCATAACCAGAATTATCAACATTTACATGCGTAAAATCAGCACATTTGTTGTCTATGATAAATGAAACTTTCTTTTGATCTGTTTCTCCTTGTATTTTATAGTAGAACGTGATTTTTGAATCGTTGTTATTCAAATTAAAATAGAACAAACCACCTGTGTTTGCTGCAGGATTTGATGGCGTCACACTAACTTTTAACCCTTTGAAATAAGTTTTGAATGCCGCTTCTGTATCAAATGTAGTGGTGTTTATTCCTTCTGTCAATAGTGTTTGCCCCCAAGCGTTATCTAATTTCAGACGTAATTGAGGTGCCAAAGTATCATTGTCTTCAATCACCACATTTGATAATGGACGTGGGGTTTGCGTTGCATTTGACGGATCGACTAAATTGGTCGGTTTCACCATTTTAGTTGAACTTGTGTAATAATCAGCATTGATTGAAAGGGTGTCATCTAATTCATGGACTTCAAAAGTCTGTGGGGTTAATTTACCAAAGTATCCTGCATAACGCAAAGAAAGAACCACTGAATCAACTATTGGTATAGCTCCAGGAGCATCTGAAAAATCGCCAACAAAATTAAATTGCGTGTAAAATGATGCACTCGAAATGCCGAATTTCGGATCGTGAACTTCACCAAGAACAACAGACGATTGGTTGTCCGTTTGAAATGAATCCTCAACTTGCGAGTAAGTTTTCAAATTAAAGGTATCGATTGCACCGGAAGCCAATAAATCGTCTGGTGATAACGTTCCATCACCGAGATGAGTTGTTGATTTTTTACAACTAGAAGTGGCAAGTGTTAGTAGCAAACAAGCGGAAAGTATTGAAACAATCCGCCAGTTTTTTGAGCAATTTTTGTTGATCATAGTTTATACCAAAGCACCTTCTTCAAGTACTTTATCGAAGAATTCGTTCAATCCTTTCGTCAAGTTCTCTTCTGGTAAATAATTTAATTTCATACAAGTTGCGTTGTCAAAAACAGCAGTTAATTCCGGAGAAATTTCCATGCTACTTTGAATAACGCCATCTGAAAACGATACGGCGGCATTTGTTATTGCCTCCATCGTTGGATTTTTAACTAAAGTTGTGACTTCTTCATCAAAACCGTCAAAAGCTAACTTATCTGCAAAACGCGGATCCCAAGCTTGTTTGAATCCTTCGTTCGTATCGTACATGCTGTAAACAACTTTTGTATCTGCAAAATGTGGATCCTTGTTGTACATTTTTTTGATGTACATTGGCATCAATGCAGTCATCCAACCATGACAGTGAATCACATCTGGTTTCCAACCAAGTTTTTTAACTGTTTCCAAAACACCACGACAAAAGAACATACTTCTTTCATCATTATCTGGATAATCTGATCCATCTTCTTGTGTAACGTTGTTTTTTCGTTTGAAAAACTCATCGTTATCAATAAAATAAACTTGGATTCGTGCAGCAGGAATTGATGCTACTTTGATGATCAACGGGTGATCATGGTCGTCAATAATAATATTCATTCCCGATAAACGAATGACTTCATGTAATTGATGTCTGCGTTCGTTGATACTTCCAAAACGAGGAGTAAATACGCGAATTTCTTTGCCATTCTCTTGCGTTCCTTGCGGAAGTTTACGAGCATTGTGCGAAATTTCTGACTTCGGAAGAAATGGGAAGATTTCCTGCGAAACAAATAGAATTCTTTTCTTTTCCATCGTATCCAAAAGGGGAGTTTAATATTATAAGGTGCAAAATTAAGAAAAAAACAGCGAAACTTCAATTAATTCGTATAGTTTTGCCTGCTTAATTTGGATAAAACAACTATATAGTGAAATTAATTACTTCGTTAACGGAACTTTCTTCCATTTTATCTTCGTTTAAAAGTGAAGGTAAAACAATTGGTTTTGTCCCTACAATGGGTGCTTTGCACGATGGTCACATGGAGTTGATTCGCTCTGCAAAGCTGCAGTCTGATGTCGTTATTGCTAGTGTTTTTGTTAATCCAACTCAATTTAATAATTCGAACGATTTAACATTGTATCCGCGAACGCCTGAAAAAGATCAAGCTCTGTTAGCTGAAAACGGATGTGACATCGCTTTTTTTCCAAGTGTTGAGACGATTTATCCGTCTGATCTAATTACACCGAATATCGATATTTCAGCGCTAGAAAAAGTAATGGAAGGTGCTTTTCGTCCCGGACATTTCGCTGGAGTTGTTCAAGTTGTCTACCGCTTTTTTGAATTGATTCAACCTGACTTTGCGTTTTTCGGATTGAAAGATTTTCAACAAGTAGCCGTCATTCAACACATGGTCAAGCAATTGAATTTGGCAGTTACTATCGTTCCTTGTCCAACAAAAAGAGAACAATCAGGCTTGGCAATGAGTAGCCGCAATTTGCTACTTTCTCCCGCTGAAAAAGAACAAGCCTTGGTCATTTATAATACCTTGCTTTTTTGCCAAGAAAATGCGCGTCACTTTTCGCCCGAGGCATTGCGTGAAGCAGCAATTAATCGTTTCGAAACAAGTCAGTTGCGTTTGGAATATTTGACCATTTCAACCACAGATACACTGGAAGAATTGCACGAAAAATGGCCTGCAACTGCTGTTGTTTGTATCGCTTGCTACTGCGGAGATGTTCGCTTAATCGATAATTTCATCTTACAAATCGATTAATTCTGTTGGAATTATTTCGGATTCTCATTTTTCAATTAACTTTGCACACCTTTTAATAAAAGATGTTAATACAAGCTGTAAAATCAAAAATTCACCGTGTTCGCGTAACACAAGCTGAATTAAATTATGTCGGTAGTATCACGATCGATGAAGTACTTATGGAAGCCGCTAATCTAGTGGAAGGCGAAAAAGTACAAGTAGTGAATATTAACAACGGTGAACGCCTTGAAACATATGTCATCAAAGGCGATCGTGGAACAGGAACAATTTGTTTGAATGGTCCTGCTGCCCGAAAAGTTGCTGTTGGAGATATTGTTATCATCATTGGTTATGGTTACATGACAATGGACGAAGCACGTGGATTTACTCCATCACTAGTTTTTCCGGAAGAAGGAACCAATCGGTTGATATAATTTCATACCTTCGTATTTCAAATTTAAAACATGTCCAATTACCAACAGATTCTTTCAAAACTTCATACTATCGCTGACATGGCGAAGCAAATTGAAAAATGGAAAATGGCTGGTAATCGGGTTGTTTTCACAAATGGATGTTTTGATATTTTGCACAAAGGACACGTCACTTATCTTGCACAAGCTGCCGATTTTGGAACCAAATTGGTCATAGGCATCAACGCGGACGAATCTGTAAGAAGGCTTGGTAAAGGAGATGACCGCCCAATCAATTTAGAAGATGCGCGTGCCTTGTTAATCGCTTCGCTTGGATTTGTCGATGGAGTTGTTGTTTTTAATGATGACACGCCCATTCGATTAATCGAACAATTACAACCTGATATTTTGGTGAAAGGCGCTGATTACGATGCCGACGAAACAGATCCAACCAGCAAAAAATACATTGTTGGACGTGAAACGGTAATGCTGTTTGGTGGAATTGTAAAAACTGTTCCGCTTGTTGCAGGATTCTCAACAACGGGTATTCTAAACAAAATAAGAGATTAATTGCTATTTGAGTCGGCTAAATCCGCAGCAACTTTTTCTTTTTTGCGTATCAGTAAGTAGGAAAAAAGACCCAAAGGCACACACATAACTGTTGTTGTGATAACGACCCAGGTTGGGTGACCTGGAATCAATAACATGTTCATGTACATGAATAGTTGCAAAATTCCGGCAACAATGATACTTGGTTTCATGGAAGTTCTACCTTGGATAAATGCAGCAACCAAACCGCCTATAAAAACACTGATTCCCCAGTTGATAACCAACAATACTTTGAGTAAAACGGGGATTTGTTGCACGTAATCAAACAATTCTTTCTGAGTAGCATTTTCGCTTGGAACTTTTATCCCAGAAAGGGAGTGAAGAACGGATTCTCCCCCGGCTATGAAAACGCCACCAACGATTAATCCAATAATTACTGCCAAAACACGTCTCATAAGCAAAGTATTACTTTTTTTGTTTCATTGTTTCTTTGATCTCCTTCATGAATTCAGAAGCGTAAACAAAATCGTTTATTTCAGGATTATCTGTTGTGATGATTGAATTACGATCACCTTGCCACCAGTTTTTCCCTTGGTGGATGAACAAAATATTATCGCCAATTTCAATTACTGAGTTCATATCGTGTGTAATAACGATAGTCGTAATGTTGTATTCGTAAGTGATCTCACGGATCAAGTTGTCAATTACAATCGATGTTTTGGGATCTAAACCAGAATTAGGTTCGTCACAAAACAAGTATTTTGGATTCATAGCAATGGCACGCGCAATCGCAACACGTTTTTGCATTCCACCACTACATTCAGAAGGGTATAGCTTGTTGCGTCCAGTCAAATTAACGCGGTCCAAACAAAAGTTTACCCGTTCCAACATTTCAGCTTTGGACTTTTTTGTAAACATGGTCAATGGAAACATGACGTTTTCTTCTACCGTCAATGAATCGAACAAGGCAGCACCTTGAAAAAGCATGCCGATTTCTTTGTGAATTTCTTTCTTTTCGGATCGATTCATGTTGCAAAAATCACGATCATCGTACATAATTTGACCGCTGTTCACTTCGTGGAGACCCACAATGCATTTTGCTAAAACTGATTTTCCTTGACCAGATTGGCCTATGATCATATTGACTTTTCCTTTGTGAAAAGAAGCAGTAATATCTTTCAATACTTCGTTATCGCCAAACGTTTTATGGATGTTTTTTACCTCAATCATTACAATAAAATCATTTGAGTGAGTAAAAAGTTGGCAATCAAAATAGCAATACTAGCACTCACTACAGATTGTGTTGATGAGCGACCAACATCCAATGCGCCACCTTTCGTGTAATAACCAAAGAAGGAAGCTATGGATGTGATTAAAAATGCAAAAACGACAGCTTTTGTTAACGCGTAAACAATATCACTATTGATAAAATAAAAACGCAAGCCATAAATGTACGTATCTGTTGAGGATAAGCCGGAAAGCAACAACGACAACCAACCGCCAACTAAACTCAATCCAATCGAAAAGATAATCAACACCGGAAAGAACAACATTGCTGCAATTATTTTTGGCAACACCAAGTAATTCAATGAATTCACACCCATGATTTCGAGTGCGTCAATTTGTTCTGTTACCCGCATGGTTCCGATTTCAGAAGCGATGTTTGAACCAACTTTCCCTGCTAAAATCAAGGAAATAATAGTAGGTGAAAATTCGAGAATGGTACTCGAGCGCGTAATGTAACCAATTGTGTAGGCTGGTAACCAAGGCGAATCCATGTTCGAAGCAGTTTGTAAGGCGATGACACCACCCATAAACGTTGACATCAAGGCAACAATCGGAATGGATTTGATGCCAATGAACTCAATTTCTTCAAATAATCGGATACGAAAAATGCGCCATTTTTCCGGTTTCGAAAAAACGATGCTCAGCATTATCGCGTATTTACCAATGTTGTTTAATACTTTCATTTCGCTATAAAGGTACAAGAATTATTTTTTTTATCCGACATTCTAGCTTTTTCAACGCTGATTCTTTCAAAACTTTTTCTTTCCATTGCAGGGCTCAATGGTCAAAAGCGTTACTTTGCCTTAGATTTGTAACGGAATGGATAAAAAACAAGTATTAATGAAGCAACTAAAGCCTTATTTACCAATAGGTTTTGACGAAATGATTGCAGATTTATTAGTGACTTATCCAGTTCGTTTTGCAATCACAAATCCCAGAGCAACTAAATTAGGAGATTACCGTGCGCCTATGAAAGGGGAGAAGTTTCACCGCATTTCGGTCAATGGAAATTTGAATCAGTATAGTTTTTTAATCACAACATTGCACGAATTTGCTCACTTAGAAACTTATGTTACCCATGGTCACAAAGTGAAACCGCACGGTGAAGAATGGAAGAAACAATATAGAGAACGCCTTTGGCCTGCTATTCAAACGGGGAAACTTCCAAAAGAAATTGAACAAGCATTGATGGTCAGTTTGACCAACACGAAAGCTTCTTCGTGCACCGATACACAGCTCTCTCGTGTGCTGCGCCAGTTTGATAAACGACCAGCGCATGAATTAATACTTGAGGAATTGCCGAATAATGCTATTTTTGTCTTGCAAGGTCGACAATTCCGAAAAGGAGAACTAAGAAGAACACGGTTTCTTTGCGAAGAAATCACGACAAAACGCATTTATTTAGTTCACGCGCTTGCAACTGTAGAATCGATTAATAAAGAATATGAAGGATAATTATTGTGTCATCATGGCAGGCGGAATCGGAAGTCGTTTCTGGCCAATGTCAACTGCTCAGCGCCCAAAACAATTTTTAGATGTATTGGGGATTGGAAAATCGTTGTTGCGCATGACTTTTGAACGCTTGTTAAACGTTGCACCAGCTGAAAATATTTACATTGTTACCAATGCTGGTTACAAAGAGTTGGTGATGGAGCAATTGCCTGAATTGAGTGAAGGACAAGTGTTAACCGAACCGGAACGCAAAAACACAGCGCCTTGTATTACGTATGCTGCAGCTAAAATTTATTCCATCAACAGCAATGCAACTTTAATCGTTGCACCATCGGATCACTTGATTTTAAAGGAAGAAAAATTCACTAACATTATCAATACCGCTATCGCTGCAGCAAATGCCGAAGACCAATTGGTGACTTTGGGAATCAAACCAACGCGCCCCGATACAGGTTATGGTTACATTGAATTCATCGAAGACGGTGATATTTTGCCTGGTCAAGTAAAAAAAGTAAAACACTTCACTGAAAAACCAAACCGCGATTTAGCGGAAATTTTCTTGAAAAGCGGAAATTATTACTGGAATTCGGGTATTTTTATTTGGAAAGCAAGTACGATATTACAAGCGTTGAACAAATTCAAGCCGGATTTACACTACCTGTTCACCAATCAACACGAAAAATACAACACGCCTGAAGAACAAGCTTATGTTAATGCATGTTTTGCAGCTTGTGAAGATATTTCTATCGACTTTGCGGTCATGGAAAACGCCAAAAACGTTTCATTGGTGTTGGCGAATTTCGATTGGTCTGATTTGGGAACGTGGGGTAGTTTGTATGCGCACTTGGAAAAAGATTACAATGGAAACGCGGTAATTGGCGAAAATGTCCACATGATCAATTCCGAAAACTGCATCGTGAACTTGCCAAACAACAAATTGGCATTGATTCAAGGGTTGAACCATTATATTATTGTCGAATCAGATAATATGTTGATGATTTTGAACCAACAGGACGAACAAAATTTGAAAAAATATATGGCTCCGATGGAAGAGAAGAGTCCTGGTTTTTTTCCAAAATAACACAATAAAATAACGCAACAAAAAACGGCTATCTCATTTGAAATAGCCGTTTTTTTTATCTGTGGAAACTTATTCGTTGCGTGCTTCCCATTCGCGGAGTAAGTCGAAATAACTCAACGTTTCCATGATGACAACACCTCCAGTTGTGTCACCGTATTTTGCTGGAATTGCTCCTGCATACACCATGATGTATCCCAAAGATGCGCTGGGAACATTTTGAATCCCTTCCATTTTCACGCCATCGATGTAACTGATCATATCTCCTTTGCGTGCTCCTCTGAATACGAGTTGACCATCATCCGTCATGCGTACATCTGTTGTCATACTTGCAACCATTTTTGCTGCTTCAAATTTGATGGGCAAGACTTTGATGTCTTTTCTACCCATTTTTATTTCAGGGGCAACACCTTTACCAAGTGATAAAATGGGTGCAATTACTTCTCCTCCTGCAATTGTTTTTATTGCAATATTGGTAACTATTCCCAAGTCGCCAAATCCGTCTGGTGCAACTTCTGCTTTTTTAGGTGCTACAACAGTGTCTCCTTCGTACACAAAATACACGGTGTATTCTCCTGGAGGAACAGCTGAAATACGAAAACGTCCTTCTTCGTTTGTCAATGTTCGGAAAACTTCTTCGCCACGAGAGGTGTACACCAATGCGCCAAAAAGGTTTTCTTTTTTATCATCAGATTTAAATGTTCCGATGATGTCTCCAAATGTGTTTTGCGCAAATGTCATCCCGACAAATAAAAGCGCTCCGATTGTTGTGATTGTTTTCATGGTTTTTAGAATTACTTGTTTCTTATGAGATACATAACGGTAAATAATTCCATAAAAAAAGCGTGAAAAAATTTCCACGCTATATTTAATGAGTTGATAAACAGAGTTATAATGATTCTGCAACTACTTCTTTTACTTCTGGTAAATGTTGTTTTAACAAGTTTTCAATTCCTCCTTTTAAGGTTGCAGTACTAGAAGGACATCCCGAACACGAACCGCGTAAGGCAACTGTTACTATTCCTTCGTCAAATCCAACAAAGTCAATTGCACCGCCATCGCCTTCTACAGCAGGACGAACGTATTCATCTAACAACGAACGAATAGCATCATCGTATTCAGAAGGAGCGTATTCTTTCACTGGTTTTGATGCGTCAGAACTCACTTTTGCTTTCGGAGCAGGCATTTGAATTAGTACATCTTTACTGTCAGCCAACCAGTTTTTTACAAACTCACGTAATTCCATCGCTACAAAATCCCACGAAATACTATCGTTTTTGGCGATTGTAACAAAATTAGAGGCAATAAAAACGCCGGTTACAAATGGAAAGTTGAACAATTCTTCTGCTAATGGTGAATAACCTTTTGCCTCAGCTTGTGATGTGAATTCAACCGATTCTCCAGTAAGTAGTATGTATTTATTCGCAACAAATTTCATGGTGTTTGGGTTGGGAGTCATCTCAACATAAACAGTTACGGGTACTTGTGTCATATCTTTAATTTTCTGACACAAAAATACACATTTGAGAATTGATAATGCGGAATAAAAAAAGTTAAAATGGGCCCTTTTTTCTGTCAATTAGGCTCGATATGAATCAAGACGTCTTCAATTTCAGGTAATTCGCGCATCAAATGTGCTTTTAAAGCGTGAGCAATATCATGTCCTTCGATAACCGTTATTTTTCCGTTGACGTGTACGTGTATGTCGACCCAATAACGCATGCCTGATTTACGCACCCAACATTTTTCGGTATCGATAACACCAAGAACATCTTTTGATTTTTCGCGAATGACAGCAATGAAATCATCGTAGCGGTGTTCGTCCATGATTTCACCAAGCGCAGGTCGGAAGATTAAAAATGCGTTGAAATAGATGACACCAGCAGCGATCAATGCGGCCCAGTCATCTGCTTCTGCATAGTCGTCGCCTAGGATAACAGCAATCAGAATTCCGATGAACGCAAATGCAGAGGTAATAGCATCCGATCGGTGGTGCCACGCATCAGCTTTTAACGAAGAACTGCCTATTTCAGCACTTTTTTTCGAGACAAAGCGAAAGAATAATTCCTTTGTGATGATAATTCCTCCTAAAAACCAAAGCGTATACGCTTTAGGCGCTTTGTGTGGGATTTGAATGTTATGAATACTTTCAATGATAATCAACGTAGCGGAAGCACACAAGAAACCCACAACGACAAATGTGATCAAGGGTTCTACTTTTCCATGTCCGTAAGGGTGGTTTTCATCTGGTGGACGTTTTGCGTAGCGAATTCCAATGATTACTAACATAGAAGAAAAAACATCACCAATCGATTCGATTGCATCTGCTATTAATGCATAAGAATTACCGAAAAAACCGACAACTGCTTTGACAATTGCCATTAAAAAGTTACCGAGTAAACTCCACCAAGCTGTATTTTCTGCTTTGTCGTGGCTCATGCTTTGTTTTGGCAATGGTTACAAATTCCCGAAACTGTAAAGAATGTTTCCTCTTTCGAAAAGCCTGTGGGTAAATCGAAACTTGGGATAACTTGATTCAAGCACGTTAATTCATGACAAACACGGCAACTGAAATGGATGTGTTGGTGTTGGTGGTTGTGGGAACACGTAGCGCAAGCAGCATAGTTCACAACGCCATTTACATTCACGATTTTATGAATCAACCCTTCTTCTACCAAACGATCAAGTACGCGGTATATTGTCACACGGTCGCACAACCCATTCAATGTGTGTTGAATTGCTAATTGTGACAAGGCAATTTCGGACGCTTGAATGATGTCTAAAATTGCTGTCCGTGCAACGGTGTTTCGTGTTTGTTTCATTTTCTGTCAACTGTCGATTTCAAAAGTAGTGAAACTATTATTCAACGAGTAAAGACTTGTTAACTAAGTTTAAAAATAATTGAAACTTTCAGAAACTTCACCTACTTTTGCTGTATGAAATTGAAACAGGTGTTTGCTCTTTTTACAGTTGCACTGCTTTTCCTCGGATCAGTTGGTGTTCCTATTTATAAGCATACGTGTTTGCATGAACAACAAACAATCCGCACCTTTTTCCTTCCTTCCAATCATTGTTCACCTAAAAGTTCTCCTGAATCAATAGCTGATGCTTGTTGCGAGGAGCCAGCTTCAACAGCAACACTAGAAGAGCAATGTTGTGTAGAAGATGTTTCGTACTTTCAATTTCATGGATTTCATTCGGAAGTACTTCAAAAAGAGTTTCCTTCAGTTTGGATAAATACACCTTTTGTAAGCGCTAACGTATCGCCAGTTCGCACCTACGTTTTTCAACAAAAAAAGGAAGTATCATTTCGTTACCCACCACCACTTCTTCCACGAGAACGTTTAATCAAAAATTGTGTCTGGCGCATATAAAAAACATCCTTAATAAGCTCATTATTAACAGGAAGTAAATTTATATGCAAGATGAAAAAAGTTATTTTATTGCTGACTTTTTTTTGGTCGTTTACCTTGCCCGCACAAGTACAAGGTAAAATCTTGAGGTATCAAGATAAAAAACCAATCAAACAAGCAAGTGTCCGTTTGGCTAGTAACCAAACGGTTGTAGTAGTAGATGAAACGGGACGTTTTGAAATTAGTTTGACCAAACAATTTCCAGACACCTTGTTTTTTACTGCAAAAGGATATAAAACCGATAGTCTCATTGTTACAAAAGAAGACCGTTTTATAGGATTGGAAGTACTTTTGTTTCACGAAAACGAAGTCGAAGAGGTCGTGATTTCGGTGAAAAGAGACTCTAAAAATATATCCCGTTTAAAACCCATTTTAGTTGAGACATTGGGCGAGGGGGAATTGAAAAAAGCGGCTTGTTGTAACCTTTCGGAGTCGTTTGAAACAAATGCCACAGTTGACGTCAATTTGACAGATGCTGTTTCTGGAGCAAAGAAAATTCAATTGCTCGGTTTGGATGGTGTTTACACCCAATTACAAATGGAGAACATTCCTTTTTTAACGGGTGTAGAAGGCAGTTTTGGCACGAATACCATTCCAGGTACGTGGGTAGAATCAATTCAAATCACCAAAGGAACGGGAGCGGTTGTCAATGGATACGAATCCATGGCGGGATTGATCAATGTTGAATTTCGCAAACCGAGTACCATGCCCAAATTGGCGTTGAATACTTATGTCAATCAGTTTGGCCGCGCTGAATTGAATATCCACGGTGCGCAAAAAATCAACAAAAAATGGTCAACAGGAAGCTTTGCACACGTGTCAACGTTACAGCGTGAAATTGATAACAACGGAGATGCTTTCCGTGATTTACCTTTGAGTAAAACAGCATCTTTTTTGAATCGTTGGGAATACAATGGCGAGAAGTTTGAATCCCGCTTTGGTGTAAACGCTTATTACGACGAGCGAGAAGGAGGGCAGTTAGCACGAATTACTAATCACTATTTAGCAAATTCAACGAACAAGCACATCGATGTGTTTGCAAAAACTGGATTTTTATTCCCAAATAAACCTTATCAAAGTATAGGAATTGTGTACCAACTCAAGTACCATGATTTATCTGGGCAATTTGGTGATAGACAATTTACAGGACTTGAAAAGCGTGCGTATGTGAATGCAATTTACGATGGTATTTTTGGTTCAACAACGCACAAATACAAAACAGGATTTTCCATCGTTGGACAAGATTTGCATCAGTCCGTGGGAGCTGTACATCTGGATCGGTTGGTGTATACACCTGGAGTATTTTTTGAATACACATACACAGGTGTCCGTTTGATTGCGGTGCTTGGTGCGCGTGCAGATGTTCAAGCAAACTACGGCAATCAAATTTCACCACGAATGCACCTGAAGTACATTCTGGATGAAAAAACCGATTTACGCATCACAACAGGAAAAGCGTTTCGTTTAGCGAATCCAATAGTTGATAACACCTCGTTATTGGCAACAAACAAGCAATGGGTTTTGCCCGCAACAACACAACAAGAAGTGGTTTGGAATTCAGGTATTTCGTTGGTTCGTTCGATGCGATTGTGGAATCGATTGGCTTCACTTTCAGCAGATTTTTACCATGCGCGTTTTCAAAATCAACTCATCATTGATCGGGAGAAATCGATGGATACGTTTTATTTCGCCTTTCAAAAAAACAACACGTTTAGCAATGCGTTTCAATTCGAATTGAGTTGCCAACCGATTAACCTGTTAACGGTACGTTTGGCATACAAATGGCTAGCAGTGAAGGCGCTCTACAATAACAAATTACAACAGCAAGTCATGATTCCGCCTCATCGTATTTTGGTGAATGTTGCGTATGCAACGCGCAATAAAAAGTGGGAATTTGATGCAACGCTTTCTGTTTTCAGCAAAGTGCGCTTACACGATGTGACGTTGCCTTCTGGCGAAGTGTTTACGAATCAATTTGGAACAATTTTCCCAATGGTTTTATCACAAGTAACGTATCATTTTAGAAAATTTGACGCGTACATTGGCGGGGAGAACTTAGCCAACTACCGACAGGTCAATCCGATAGTAAGCGCATACGACCCAACGAATGTGCAATTTGATGCGACGCGCGTTTATGCACCAATTGTTGGACGTGTTGTCTATTTTGGCTTGCGTTATGAATTAAAAAACAAAAAATAAACAGATGAAAAAATTAGTAGCAATGATTGCTTTACTTGCAGGAGTTCAAGTAGCAAGCGCACAAACAACACCGAGTAAAACACAAGAAGTAAGCATTCAAACCAGCGCTGAATGTGGCGAATGCGAGATACGTTTGGAAGAAGCATTGAATTACACCAAAGGAATTGTTTTTGCAGAGCTCGATTTAACTACGATGAAATTAAACGTGAAATTCAAGCCAAAGCAAATCACACTGGAGGAAATCAAAGTGAAAATTGCCAGTTTGGGTTACCAAGCAGATGAGGTGCCAGCTGACAAAGTAGCGTTTGATGCCTTACCAGCTTGTTGCAAGCCGGGAGGAATGAAGGAATAACACGTTTCATAATAAATTGGAGAAACTGAGTGGTAGGCTAGCGCTCCGTTTTTTTGTGTTTTAGCAAAAAAGTAGTAACTTTCAATCTAATTAATAGCAATACTCACCAACAATCAATCATCATGAAACACTTATTTGCAGGAATTCTCATCAGTATTATATCGGTTAGCGCTACAGCGCAATGCGCCAGCGCTGGGAATGACACCATCGTAACAAGGTGTAAAAACGAACCTTTTGATGTAGCATTATTTTTATCAGATAGTGCTAGTTTAGGTGGTGTTTGGTATGATCCAGCATATACGGTTATGTTGTCGACAACAGTTGCTGGTTACAGCTTCCCTGGACAGTACAATTTTAAATACATTGTAACCGATACCATTTGCAATACGAGTGACACGGCTTCAATTAAAGTAACAATAACTATTTGTGAAACTGGAGGTATAAATGATTTGGAAGAATCAGATACATTTGTTTATCCCAATCCAACTTCGGATGGCAACTTTATTTTATCTAAAGATTTGCCTTACACTATAGAAGACGCAACAGGAAAACAACTACAACAAATCACTGCAAGTGGCGTTTACTTTGTTGTTGTAGGTCAAAAACGTTACCGATTGGTGAATTTGTAATCGAAATTAGTTGATTATTAGTTAATTGTAACAGGAATGCACCTAATTAACGACCAATATGAAAAAGAAGTTTTATAGTTTTGGTACATATGAGAAAAAAGGAGCAGTAGAAATTGAAACACAAGTCGATTTTCCTTCAAACACTCATATTCCTTTCGATAGCGAAATGAGAACGAATAATGTTTTTAAAATTGCCAAAGGGAAGTTTTTTTTTGACCTTGCTGGATTTGTAGATAGTTCTGCACATTTTGCTATTTCCAAACGATTTAAGCAATTACTGGAAGAAAACCATATAAAGGGTTGGACTTGTTTCCCGATTATCATTAAAGGTTCAGATCAAGAGTATTTTGTTTTTCAGCCTAAATCTATTGCGGGAGAAATATTAAATCTTAGAGAAATAAATAATTACACAGAAAAGAACATAATATTTGACTTAAATACTTGGGATGGTTCTGAGATTTTCACCTTAAAAAACACGTTGATATTTGCTTGTACAGAAGAAGTCAAGCAACTTATTGAAAAAGCAGGAATAACCAATATTGATTTTCAGGATTATTCAACGATCAAATCATCGTAAATGTTTAGCTGTATTGTTTTTGAATGCTGAAGCACTCGAAGCGTACAAAACATCACAGGAAGTACTTGAAAATCCCGGCGCTTATGCAGGCATGTAGCTTCGTGAATTATCACTTAGAATGAGTCGCATGCAGGTTCGCGGTCAATTGAACAATTTTGATTAAAGGTGAATGAACTTTTGTTTATTCCTCGCTTTTTTCTGGCGTTTCTTCTGAGTCCGATTTTTTGAAAATTTCACCCACTTCTTTTGTCAGTCGTTGAATAGTTTCCACCCCGACAGTTAAAGGTCCGCGGCTAACATCTGCATACGTCGAGAAGTTTTCCGATAATGTTTGGGAAGGATACACGAAAATTCGGTCGAGTAGGGTGTTTTCTTTTTCAAAGCGACTTGGAAGGTTTTCCATTCCTAAAAAGTCGGAAACGGAACCAGCGCGTGCAAAGATGGCAACCAATAAATCATCCACTTTCAATTGCCCGATTGCCCCCAAAGCATCTTCTGGTTTCTCAATCACTTCGTGTGTCAAGTCGGCCATAAAACGGCGATAGGTGCGGTATGCTTTTATCTTTTCAAACGTTTCGCGCGTACTGTAAACGGAAATGTTGCAATTCAATTCTTTGGACAAACGCATGACGCGTTCCAACCATTGGTTACACGATTGTTCCAACTCTGCAAACGGTGGACAAATCAATGTAATGTTGCGGTAAGTCGAGAAATTATGGTTGAAGTGACAAAAGAAAACGGTTCTATCGCACACATCAAGTAAGTGATCGCGGTCATCGCCCACCAATCGTTTCAGCAAGTTGGTTTTTGAATTGTCGTTGACCAAAACGATATCTGCAACGAGTTCTTTTGAAACACGTGCAATGCCACTCGAAATATTGCGATCAATGGTCGCCATCGCATGTACGTTGATTTCGCCACTGTTGTAATGCGTGATAAAATCGTCGATGTGTTTGCGTGAACGGCGAATTTTCATTTCTGCATCTTCATCATTTTCTAAAACACTGACAACAGATATCGGATTTTTCACTTTTTTATCGGAAATAAGAATCGAAAAATCGAGCATTTTTTCATTTCCTTTCAATTCGTTTGCAGCAACTAAGACGTGTTGTGTCCGCATGGCAGGACCTTCCAATGGTTCGTTTTTGGATTGTTCGATGAGGAGTTTTTTACCTGCGTTTTCTGTCACGAACGAAGCCGTCATGCTCGTTAATAGAATCAAAATTACGGTTCCGTTCACGATGTTGATGTCTAAAATACCCATAGTAAAACCAACGTTGATGACTGCTAGCGTTGCTGCAGCATGTGCGGTGCTGAGTCCAAAAATAACTTGTCGTTCTGCGCCCGATAACTTGAAGAACAATTGCGTTACCAAAGCAGCTAAAAACTTACTTGAAATAGCGAAGGTGGTCAAAATTCCCGCAACAGCCCATGCCCAAGGATCGTTTGCAAGGGAACGAACATTTACCACCATCCCGATGGAAATCAAGAAGAAAGGAATAAACAATGAGTTGCCAATGAATTCGATGCGGTTCATCAAAGCAGATGAGTGAGGGATTAAACTATTGAGTACCAATCCCGCAACAAAGGCCCCGATAATTGATTCGATTCCAGCGGCTTCCGCTAAAAAGGCCGCGAAAAACAGAACGGATAATACAAAGACATAATGGGCTGATTTTTCGGATTCCAATTTACTAAAAAACCAACGTGCAATTTTAGGCACAAAATAAAACATGATTAGGCTGAAAATACTCAAGGTAACACCTAAATGGATGATAACGTTGGTATTGATTACACCGTTGTCTGAACCAGAGATAACCGCTAAAATGATCAATACTGCTGTGTCCGTTAGAATTGTTCCACCAACAGCAATTGCAACAGCTTCCATCTTTGAAATCCCATATTTTGAAACAATTGGATAAGCTACCAATGTATGTGTAGCGAACATACTTGCGGTGAGTAAACTTCCAATTTGATCCAGTCCCAGCGCATACCGACAAATGGGGTAACCTAAAAGTAAGGGGATAAAAAAGGTCAGTGCACCGAAAACAAGGGATTTATTTTTGTAGCGTTTGAATTCTTGCATGTCCAACTCCAAACCTGCCATGAACATGATGTACAACAAACCGATTTTTGAAAACATACTAACAAAACCCATTTTCATGTTGGTTTCTGAGATCATTTCAAAGCCATTTGGACCAATAATTACACCCGAAATGATCAAACCGATAAGTGCAGGAATTTTGAATTTCCGCAGAATGATTGGCGATAATAAAATGATAAACAGCAAAATAGAAAACGTCAGGATTTGATTTTCCAGTGGAAATTTGAATTCTCCAATTAGGTGATCAAATTCTTTCGCAAATTCGTTCAATAAACCGTTCATTGTATTATATTATCAGACAAATGTAGTTGGTATTTTTCCGATTTTAACCTGTTTTGAATTATTAGGGTATTAATTTTCGTGAAATAATTCAGAAAAGAGAGAAACTTCTCAACAATTTCAACAGCTAAGTTAGATTTTCTTTTTTTTTCATTAATTTCGCTCTCACAATTTTTTAACAAAATTCTATGTCATATTTGTTTACCTCAGAATCAGTTTCTGAAGGGCACCCGGATAAAGTGGCGGATCAAATTTCAGATGCGCTAATTGATCATTTCATGGCTTTTGATCCAGAATCAAAAGTAGCTTGTGAAACATTGGTAACTACAGGTCAAGTTGTTTTGGCAGGTGAGGTAAAAACCAATACGTATTTAGACGTGCAAGCGATTGCTAGAGATGTGATTCGTAAAATTGGTTACACGAAGTCTGAATACATGTTCGAAGCTAATTCGTGTGGTATTCTTTCTGCAATTCACGACCAATCAGCGGATATTAATCAAGGTGTTGACCGTGCAGTTGCAAATAATGACTTTGAAGCGAAAGCAGAAGCGCAAGGTGCAGGTGACCAAGGTATGATGTTTGGTTATGCGACCAAAGAAACTGATAACTACATGCCATTGGCATTGGATTTGGCGCACAAGATTTTGCAAGAATTGTCTGCAATTAGAAACAACGAACCCAATTTAATTCCATACTTACGTCCCGATGCAAAATCGCAAGTTACGATTGAGTATTCGGATGATAATGTGCCACAACGTATTGACACAATCGTTGTTTCAACACAACACGATGATTTTGATTCGGAAGCTACGATGTTAGCAAAAATCAAATCGGATATTATTTCAATTGTTATTCCTCGTGTTAAAGCAAAATTAACGCCTGCTTTACAAGGTTTATTCAACGATCAAATCACGTATCATATCAATCCTACTGGTAAATTTGTTATCGGTGGACCTCACGGAGATACAGGTTTGACAGGACGTAAAATAATTGTTGATACGTACGGTGGAAAAGGTGCTCACGGAGGTGGTGCATTCTCAGGAAAAGATCCATCAAAAGTTGACCGTTCTGCAGCTTATGCAACACGTCACATGGCTAAAAACTTAGTTGCGGCTGGATTGTGTGATGAGGTTTTGGTTCAAGTATCGTATGCAATTGGTGTTGCTAAACCTTGTGGTTTGTTCATCAATACAAACGGTACAGCGAAAGTGAATTTAACAGACGGAGAAATCGCTAAGAAATGTGCTGAAATTTTCGACATGCGTCCTTACGCTATCGAACAACGTTTGAAATTGAGAAATCCAATTTATAGCGAATCAGCGGCTTATGGTCACATGGGACGTAAAAATGAAGTGGTTACAAAATCATTCAGAAGTCCAGATGGTTCGACAATTACAAAAGAAGTTGAATTGTTTACATGGGAGAAATTAGATTTCGTTGATCAAGTAAAATCAGTATTTGGATTGTAATTCAAAACGATAAGAAATAGCTAAAACGCTCCAGTAATGGGGCGTTTTTTTGTTTTAAAGGATGTGGAGTTTGAAGAATAAATTTTGGAAATTAATTACCCGGGTAAATTGTGGTCAAGCTGCCGACTGACCCCAAAAAAAAACCGCCTCACAGGAGACGGTTAACTAGGATAACTCTTTTGTACTTTTCGTAATCAGACTATTGGTATTTTCCAAGCAACAGGAAAAAAAATCGATTGTATGTAACAGTTATTGTTTACGAAAGTTGCATCGCATAAGCAGCTAAATCAACTAACTTATTGGAGTATCCCCACTCATTATCGTACCATGAAACCACTTTGACAAAGTGTTCATTCAAAGAAATTCCAGCTTTTGCATCAAAAATTGATGTGCGTGCATCGCCCAAGAAATCTTGCGAAACAACATCATCAGCTGTATAGCCTAATATACCTTTCAATTCGTTTTCAGATGCTTTTTTCATTGCAGCACAAATTGCTTCGTAACTTGCTGCTTGTGCTAACTTCACAGTTAAATCCACCACAGATACATCAGCAACAGGAACACGGAACGACATTCCAGTCAATTTTCCTTTCAAATCAGGAATAACTAGTGCAACTGCTTTTGCAGCTCCAGTTGATGATGGAATGATGTTTTGAAAACCACCACGTCCACCGCGCCAATCTTTCGCACTTGGTCCATCAACTGTTTTTTGTGTTGCAGTAACTGCGTGAATTGTACTCATCAAACCTTCAGTAATACCAAAGTTGTCGTGCAATACTTTTGCAATTGGTGCCAAACAGTTGGTTGTACACGATGCGTTTGATATAATTGTTTGATGTGCTTGCAATGAAGTGTGATTAACACCCATGACAAATGTTGGTGTTTCATCTTTAGCAGGAGCAGAAAAAACAACTTTTTTCGCACCAGCATCCAGGTGTTTTTGTCCATCTGCTTGCGTTAAAAACAAACCTGTACATTCCAAAACAACATCTACGCCAACCGCTCCCCAATTGATTTGAGCAGGATCTTTTTCAGCACTAACACGCACTTTTTTTCCATTAATAACCAACGTATTGTCAATGACTTCTACTTTTCCTTTGAAAGGTCCGTGTGTTGAGTCGTATTGTAATAAATAGGCCATGTAATCAACTTCCATCAGGTCGTTTATGGCAACTATTTCGATGTCAGATCTCTCTGAAGCAACGCGACAAGCTAAGCGCCCGATACGTCCAAAACCATTGATTCCTATTTTCATCTTTTTATACGTTATGACAATACTTATTGTATTATGTACAACAAATATATAAAAAGATTCATAGTGTACAAATGACACTAACTATTTTTTTTATTTTTTTACAATAATTTTGTAGCTTGAATTAATTTCAACTCATTCCAAGTTGCTTTGTCGCCCAGTTTTTCTTTGATAGCAGCTAGTGATTCTCCTTCGTAACTTTCAAATAAATGAGCCAATGCACGAATGCGTTCTTCTGGTAGTACTTGTTCTATCGTGATTTTCTCCGCACGAATTAGTTGCACAAAATGACCGTTGATTGTTGTTGCAGATAATTGACGTAAACGAGCGATTTCGTTGATATCCAATCCATCCTCCAATAATTCGAGGGTTTTTTCGTGCGTACTTTTCTTTTCGCTTACTTGTTTTTCTTTTTTGTCCCGCTGTGAATAGTGTTTTTTAGCACTCTCAATAACTGCATCAAAACTGTCGTCTTCATCGGAAAGTAAATTCCCGTTTTGTCTTAATTCTTGTTGAATAACAGCAATTTTAGCAATAACATAGTTCGTTATTTCTGCTGTTTTGACTGTTTCTTTGTTAATCTCACTGCCATTACAAACCGCTTCAACGAGCAATCTGACTTTCTTTAAGCGTAAAACGACAGTGATTAACAAGTTCAACAACTCTTCTATTTCATCTTGGTAATCTTTCGTTCGCTTGATTTTTGTTAACTCAATTTTGCGTTTCAAAACCGCATACACTTGCGTGTCGAGTAACTTAAAAAAATAAGTATACGCAGCTTGAACGCGTTCGGATACAAATTCCCAATTGATTGCTTCTTTCGAGAAAATAGTATTCAATTGCGCTTGAAATTTTTTAGCAGCATCAAAAGTAGTTTGAACAAGTTGCATTTGATTCGCTGCCCAAACTTTGTCTTTTCCTTTCTCTGTTTTCGGTCCTTGTAGCTTTAGTCCCAATTCGAAAGTTGCCCATTTTGCAATGTAATCATACCAATCAAATGCTTCCATCAACGACTGATACACAAAACGTGCCGTTTCCTTATCGAGAAATAACGTTAGTTTATTTGAATCTGCTTTTTGTTCACCGTAAGCAACAACAGACTGATCATTGATCAACCCATTCATCGAAATGGGTTTCAACAAAACCAATCCTTGCAAACTGCGCAAGCGCGACAAAGCAACATAAGCTTGGCCAGGAGCGAAAACTTGTGAAACATCAAGCACTGCTTTTTCGAAGGTCAACCCCTGACTTTTGTGTACCGTGATTGCCCACGCAAGTTTTATTGGAAAATGAACAAAAGTTCCAAGGATTTCTTCTTTGATTTCTCCTGTTTGTTGATCCAATTGGTATTTGATATTTGTCCACTCGTATTTCTCAACGGTGATTGTTCGTTTTTCCTCGGGAAAAAGCACAACGATTTCATCCTCTGAAAGCGATTGAATGCGTCCCATTTTTCCGTTGTAGAAGTTTTTTTCAAACGACACATCGTTTTTCACAAACATGATTTGCGCCCCAACTTTTAATGCTAAAGTAGGATCAAGTGGAAACATATGTTTTGGGAAGTCACCAACGATTTCAGCCTCGTAAAAATGAGTTTTGCCTTTCAACGCATTCAACGCTGTTGCATTCAAATCGTCTGCTTTGGCATTGTGTGTTGTAAGTGTGATATATCCCTCTTCTTTGGTTGGATCAAACAAGGGATTGACGTATTCATTTAAAATGCGCTGGTCTTTTTCTGAAACTTGATTGTTGCGCAAGTTGTTCAAGATGTCGATAAATGTTGCGTCGTCTTGTCGGAATATTTTATCTAATTCAATGTAGAGTGGGGGACTTTCAGCAAGTACTTTGGCGTTAAAAAAGAAAACTCCGTGATAATGTTGTTGTAAAACCGACCATTCTTCAGGTTTCACAACCGGCGGAAGTTGCAATAAATCTCCAATAAACAAAACTTGAACACCACCAAATGGACGGTTGTTTTTACGAACATTGCGCAAGGTCCAATCTATCGCATCCAATAAATCAGCGCGAAGCATACTTACTTCGTCAATAATTAATAACTCCAAACTTTTGATCAAGTTTTGGCGCACTGCATTGAATTGAAAATGGCGTTTAAGTGTCTCTTTTGTTTCTAATTTGGTATTACCAACTAATATTGGTTCAGCTATAAATTCAGGAACGAAACCTCCAAATGGCAATTGAAAAAACGAATGAATAGTAACCCCACCAGCATTCAATGCTGCAATTCCTGTTGGTGCGACAATCACGGTATTTTTATGCGTTGTTTCAACTATTTTCTTCAACAAGGTAGTTTTGCCTGTCCCAGCTTTTCCGGTCAAGAATAAATGTTGACTTGTTTGGTTGATAAAACGCTCCGTAAATGCGGCAGGTCCCTCGATTGTCATTGTAATTTCTTTCATCATTTTATTGAAGATAAGCAAAAAGCTCACTTCTTGCACTATTTCGAATAGCTTTTTTTAGTCGTTTGTTTCGTTTTCTGAAATTGCTTCGTCTGCATCCTCGTATAATTCGTTCGCAGCGAGTTCGTTTCGATCGATTTGTTTGGTTGCTTTTGCGCCGAGCTTTTTCAAGTTTTCAATCTTGCCAACAAGATTTCCTGATCCGACATGTAATTTTTTCATGGCCGCTTCGTATGCACCCAATGCTTCTTTTTGTTTCTTTTCAATGTTTTTCATGTCATCGATGAAACCAACAAATTTATCATACAATTTACCAGCTTCCGAAGCAATGCGCAAGGTGTTGATTGTTTGGCGTTCTTGTTTCCAAATGCTTTCGATTGTTTTCAATGTCGCTAACAAAGTAGATGGCGTAACAATGACTATTCGTTTTTCCCATGCACGTGCATACAATTCTGGCTCGCCCTTTATTGCTAGTGAAAACGCTGATTCGATGGGTAAAAACAACAAAACAAACTCTGGTGTATGAATGTCTTTTGACCGCGCATAATCTTTGTCCGATAATGTTTTGATGTGTGTGTGAATCGACAATAAATGCGCTTTCAAATACGCCACTTTTTCTGTTTCATCTGATGCGTTAATGTAACGTTCAAAAGCTGTCAAAGACACTTTCGAATCGACAATAATGTGTTTGTTATCTGGTAATTTGATTAAGAAATCCGGACGTAATTGCTTGTCGTTTTCTCCTTTTAACGTGTGTTGCTTTTCGTATTCTACTCCTTCTTGTAAACCGCTGATTTCTAAAATGCGTTCCAATGCCAATTCGCCCCAATTACCTTGTGTTTTTTGGTCGCCTTTCAAGGCGTCAGCTAAATTTTGTGCACTGTGATTCATTTGCTGGTGCTGTTCTGAAAGTGCTTTCACCAAACTCTCCATCGAAGAGAATTGCGCAATTCCATGTTCTTTTTGTGCACGAACCTCATTTTCAAAAGTGGTCAGTTTTTCTTTGAAAGGCAATAACAATTGTTCCAGTTGAAATTGATTTTCTTGCTTGATGACTTGATTTCCTTGGTGCACAATGTTTTTAGAAATCGCCGCTAGTTGTTCGCGAAGTAAACCTTCATCGTCGTTTCTTTTTTTACGTTCGTAATCCAACTTTTCAATCAGTAAGACCAATTCTTTTTCTGTACTCGCTAATTTTATAGCTTTTTCGTTCAATAAATTCTTCGATTCAGTTAATTGGTCATTTAACCGCTCCGTTTTTTGAAACAGCCGAAAAGCAATTATAATAACAAGAATTAATGTCAAACTGACCGCAAGCAATTCCATTTTTGATTTTTAGTTAAAAATAGGCAACATAACCGAAATGTATCTTGGAATCGCGAAATAATATGGGATTATTTAATTGTTTCCCCAAAGCATAGGTGATCGAAAACAAGCCAATGTTTGTTCCAAAGGTTAATCCAGCACCAAATCCCATCGGATGATCGGATACGTAATTAGTTGTGTTGCGTTCGTACCACGATTGGTCAAAGAATGCAAAGAAATAGGAGTTCAAATCGAGTAAAAAACGTGCTTCGAGCGTACCTGTTACTTTTGAAGTTGCCAATAATTCATCTTCCAAAAATCCCCGTTGTTGTGTGTTTCCACCAAAACGGAGCAATTCATTTTGCTGGATTGATTGCGCGTTAAAACCTTCTGCCAATACACCAGTTTTAAGCACTATTCGTTTTGAAAGCGATGCGTACCAATCCATTGTCACTTTTGCCGTATAAATGACAGAATTTGAAACGATGCTGTCTTTGGTTAATTTTCGCGTTCCAGCTGTAGCTTCTATTAACCAGATGAAACCAGCACGAGGATTGGGCAAATAATCGATTGTTTGATGCGCAATTGCCAATCCATATTGATTGCTTTTCACCGATCCGACAAGTGGGTTTGTTTGATTTCCTAAAAGCGAAGATTGGTAATTGCGGTAAAATCCTTTTAAGGTATTGCCTTTTGAAACAAAGTAACTCATACCGAATCCTGTTTTCAATTCTAGAAATGTAGAATCCCGTTTGAATAACTGAAATTGACCATCAATTCCAAATGGTGTTTGTAAAAAATAAGGAACATTGGTTTGTAATCGAAGTTGTGGACTACCCGGAGCGATTGATTTCCAATTCAATTCCATCAATTCTCCTTTTTTAAAAGCATTCTGAAGTTTCAACCGCAAATCACCAGTTAATTGATACGATAAAGTAACTGGATTTTGCTGCAAACCAACGGTTCCATTAAAAGACGATACAGGCCTGCTTTCGAGGTAGAGGAACAATTGAACTCCTTCAGGAGTAAATAACAATTCGTGCGCTTTGGTTTCCTTTAAATACGTTAATTGTTTGAGACGTAGCGCAACCAAATCATCCACTTGTTGACTAAACCACTCACCTTCGTGAACTCCTATATAAGCTGCGATAAATTTCGGTGACAATTTCACCGAATTGCCAATCACTTCAATACTCGTCCACTTCAAGTGAAGGTTCGGGATGATTTTCAAACGCGTTTTCAACTGTTTGTTTTCATAACTCAATCCTTCAAACCCAACTTGCGCAAATGGATAACCATTGTTTTCTAATTTTTCTAGTAGTGTTTCGATAAGAGCGGTTATTTTATCCGGATCAGCCTTTTCTTGTTTAAATGCTTTGCATGGTAATCCGAGGGAAGCGAGTATCGCTGCGGTCTCTTCGTTAATGTCAATTTGGATGTTCACGATTTTCTCGCCAAGATTGCCGAATACTTGTGTATTCGTACTGTCTTTCGGAATAATTGAATCAAACGAAAATGCAAAATAACCTTTTTTGTATGCACTTAGCTGCATTGTTTTGAGTTGATCTTGCAGTTGCTTTTCGTTAGTGTATTGAAATGTTGATGGAAAGAGGCGTTCACTACCAGGAATGTCGATACGAGCGTTTTTTTGGCTCAATCCTGTTGCAGCGAAAAAAAAAACAACGAAAAAAAACACGTAACCAAAGCTGTGCGATACAGTTATACGAGTAGTTTTAGGACGAAATAATTCTTTCAAAAGCAAAATGTGAATAATATCTTGTTATTAGTAACGCTAAAAATAATAGTTTTGTATCCTAGATAGCAATTCGTTGAATTAAAAAACAAACAATTATGAAAAATAGATTTTTTGCACTTACAGCTTTCGCAGCATTACTTGCTTTCTTAGCAACTTCTTGTGGATCATCTCAAGGTGGTCACTGTGATGCTTACGGGAGCGTAGATCAAATTGAAAACAACGATCTTGCCTCAAAGTAATTACCAGTTGAAACTAACAAACCAAAAGTCTCCTAACAGAGGCTTTTTTTTGTGTTTATATTTTCGGACGTAACACAAAATTTTGTCCCAAGTAAACTTTTCGAACTTGCTCGTCTGCAGCTAATTCTTCTGCGGTACCTGATTTCAATATGTTTCCTTCGAACAACAAATAAGCACGATCTGTAATGGAAAGTGTTTCTTGTACGTTGTGATCTGTTATTAAAATTCCAATATTCTTTTTACGTAATTCAGATACAATACTTTGTATGTCTTCAACTGCGATAGGGTCAACACCTGCAAATGGTTCGTCGAGCAGTACAAATTTTGGATTGGTAGCAAGGGCACGTGCAATTTCAGTTCTTCGCTTTTCACCACCGGATAAGCGATTTCCTAAATTTTTACGCACTTTGGTCAAGCTAAATTCTTCCAGTAATTGCTCCAAACGTTCTTTTCGTTCCGGTTTTGATAAATCGGTCATTTCTAAAATTGACATAATATTATCTTCTACCGATAGTTTTCTGAAAACAGAAACTTCTTGTGGTAAATAACCAATTCCTAACTGCGACCGTTTGAACATCGGGTAATGTGTGATCTCTGTATCGTCCAAAAAAACGGTGCCTGAATCTGGTTTCACTAGTCCAACCATCATGTAAAAGGAAGTTGTTTTTCCCGCTCCATTTGGACCCAATAAACCAACAATCTCGCCTTGGTTCACTTCAATAGAAACTCCTTGGACAACGCCACGACCTTTGTAAGTCTTCTTGATATTTTCTGTGTATAGTTTCACGGAATAAAAGTACAATTAAAAATTAAGTGACCAACGTGCACGAATTCCTAAAGGAGGTATGCCAGTATCTAAATGTGTCGCTCTCCAAACCAAATCTACCCGTCCAACTTTGAAAATATTTTCAATACCAACGCCAATTTCAACATATGGAATGCCACCAAATGATTTTGTAAACGTAGGAATCAACATGGCTGCTTCGTGTCGTTTGCTGATTGTTCCGTAGGTAAATCGTGCAGTAGAAACCAAGCGCCATTTCAATTTTTTCACCAAAGGAATGCGGTCGAATAACAAACCTTGCCAATGCTGTTCTAAAAATCCACCCACGTATTTATCGGAAATAAATTCAAAATAGCTCATGCGATTAAACGAATTCGTATACAACCAATAGGATTGACTACCTTCGTGAACTTTTAAAAATGGATATGCAGCAATACCACTAACAATTCCCGCATTAAATCCATAACGTAAACGACCAATAGGGCCAAGATTACGCGTGTGGTCCATTAAAAACTCAATTTTTTGATAATCGTAGTCACTACCAAAAACACCTTTTATTCCGAAAATTCCTTGAATAGAGAAAATCGGATATTTGGAAACAAGAGCTGTTCGATCAAATGCACCTGAAACAAACTCTTCGTTTTTACACCACCTAAAGCGGATTGTTGCTTCAGCAGATTGCACTTTGGTAATCGTAATTAATTGATTGTTTTCATCGTATTTTTGATAATTAGCTAATCCAAGCGGTGTATATTCTTTCCATTCGAAGCCCCCAAAAACAATGATGTCTTTTCCCAAGTCTTTTTCTAAATTAATTCCGATTTTATCGACAAATGTCAATTTATCCAATGGCCCTGTTCGAAAAAGCGAACCAAAAGTTGATCCAATTGCCGCAGCTGTAGCGGATAAACCAAGTTGTTCAATGTCGTAACTGTAGTAAGTCGACAGCATTCCGCGTTTTTTCGGAGTGATGTTGTAGCGAGCTGTCAAGGCATATTTGAAGCGTTCATCCCCAAAACCATAAAACAATCTTCCTCCGAGCTCAATTCGTCTTGAAAAATTATTTGACGTGCGTACTGCTAATCCTGTTCGAAAACTTTCTACGGGATTAAACGAAGCTAAGGTATGTAGTGAACCAATTTCAATTTTCCCTAATGGGTAGTAACCAGTCGACAACATGTAAGTGGCATTTTTCAAAAAACTAAAGAAAGGATCCTTGTTCAAGGAATCAACCATTTGATTGATACCAATTTCTTGTTCGTTTAGTGCTTTGTGCCGATGTCCGTTCCAATAGGCTGTATCACGCTTATCTGCTCCTTCTTCAAACGACACAGTACTGGTGCTTTGATAAAATTCATCAGGATATTTCTCATTGATACTAAAGTTGCGGCGTGAACTGTATTTACGACCATAAAACCCATACAATTCAGTTCCTTTGGTAATTTTTAAATCGATAATCATTTTTTCTTCCGTCAACATCCAGACTTCTGGCTGAACCATGTCAAAGTGATGTTCCATGTACAAATCTTGGACATAATTGATGTTTGCCCATGGAGAAATTGTTGCTTTGAATTCTTTGACAGCATACGTAGTATCGTGAATCCAAAGTTCTCCTTGAAAGGTCATGTCGCCTGTTCGTTTAGGACGGAATGTTAACTTATAGCACCATTGATTATCAATAAATTGCGAGTCGGACAAGAAGAATTTATAGTAAAAGCGTGCATTGTTTGCTATGGGACTAACAAATGATTTTTGAAACAATTCAATGTAGTTGTCATACACATTGAAATCAAGGTACATTTCACCTAAAAATTGATTCAACTGGATGTTTTCTATCCCGGAAATACGAGTAGCAGCAACAACCTCTTTCTTTTTCTTGGGATTGTTTTTATAGTTGAATTGAGAAATGTTTTCACTCAATATGACAGGTAAAAATTGGCCGCCTTTATCCGTTGAATCGAGGTAGTTCATAACAAGATCCAATCGTTTAACAAAACCACGGTCTTTGAATTTATCACCAATATTATTGACATCAACTTGCAGCTTATTGTACAATTCGTATCCGTAAGCATCCAATTTTTCTTTGTTGTTGACATCTTTATTAGCGAGTACACGTTTCAGAAGGATTTCTGTCGGTGACTCATCTGGTGGCCGAATGACTACTTCATCAATATCACTTTCATTCAAAACTAAATAACACGAAACCGTCTGTGCAACATCTTTTTTCACAGCGATTGTTTGAATGCGGTACTCGTAAAGAAAAAACACAAGGCTGTCAGATGCGTAGTAAGTGGTTAAATTAAAATGTCCTGTACTATCTGAAACAGTTCCAATTTTTGTGTTTTTAAAATTGATGCGGACACCAGGTAATCCGATATTGGAACCTTTTTCATATACAAATCCGCTAACAGAGGTTTGCTGTGCTGAAAGCAACAAACAAAATAGAAGCGAAAAGAGTGACAGTACTACTTTCATCATAACCATTTTAAAGATAACAAAAAAAGTATTTATGATTGCTTATTGCGTGATTTTTCGACACGTTTCACAACAATAATCCCTATTTCATACAACAAAACAATTGGAATAGAAACAATGATTTGTGAAACCATATCTGGCGGTGTAATGATAGCTGCTAGAATCAATACACCTACAATTGCATGTTTGCGGTATTTTTTCAAAAAGCCAGATGAAACCAGACCAATTTTACCCATGATGTATGCTACGACAGGTAATAAGAAGAATAATCCGGAATAAAAGACAGTTGACAAAATTGTACTCATGTACGAGTTAATCAAGAAGTCGTTTTGTATGTCCGCAGTTATTTTATAAGTTCCAAAAAACTGAATACTCATTGGTGCAACTATGAAATATCCAAAAAGGATACCCAAAAAGAAAAGAATACTCACATAAAAAACGATGCCTTTTACCATGTTTCGTTCGTTTACTTTTAAACCTGGTTTGACAAAAGACCATAATTGGTAAAAAATAAAAGGGAATCCTAGTACAACAGCACCTAAAAAACTCATCCAAAGGGCATAGGCAAATTGCCCACCTACTTGGTTGGAAATTATTTTCACTGGAATTTCTTCCACGCACATGAAGTTGAGGGTTTGGCAAAAGAACTTAAAGGTAAAAAAGTCAGGTTTGCTCATCGAAAGGAAAATGTTTTTCATTATCCAATCCTGATTCCACCACAAAACAACCGTTAGTGCTAACACTACAACGGCAGATCTTACTAATCGCCATCTTAATTCCTCCAAGTGTTGGAGAAAAGACATTTTATTTTCTTCTTCCATGATGTGCTACAAAAGTAACGATTTGAGAAATTAAAACGACCTAAAATGGAAAGAATACTTGTGAAATAAAGTTTTTTGACTTAATTTAGTAACAATACCGTCATTTGGACATTTTCTCTCGGTTTTCAGCGTAAAATTGTTTAATTTCGGTAACCAATTATGAATAACACAAAAATTACACAGACCTATGGAGCAATATGACCTTAAAGGAGCACTCCGGAAGTTTTTTGGATTCGATCATTTCAAAGGCAGTCAAGAAGCCATCATTACCAATGTGTTGAACAAACAGAATACATTTGTAATAATGCCGACTGGCGGAGGAAAATCACTTTGTTACCAACTTCCTGCATTGTTGTCTGAAGGAACAGCTATTGTCGTTTCGCCGCTCATCGCTTTGATGAAAAATCAAGTTGATGCCATCAGAAATGTGAGTGATCACAATTCAGTTGCACATTTTTTGAACTCATCGTTGAGTAAAACTGAAATCAACAAAGTCAAAGAGGACATTCTTGCGGGTAAAACAAAATTACTGTATGTCGCTCCTGAATCCTTAACAAAACAAGAAAACATTGATTTCTTGACTTCTGTTCCAATTTCGTTTTTCGCTATCGATGAAGCGCATTGTATTTCTGAATGGGGACACGATTTCCGTCCAGAATACCGCCGTTTGCGTGAGATTTTTGAAATGATTTCGAATGTACCGATTATCGCATTAACGGCAACAGCAACACCAAAAGTGCAAGCGGATATTCAGAAAAACCTCAACATGGTGGACGCGACCTTGTTCAAGTCTTCGTTTAATAGGGATAACTTATATTACGAAATCAGACCAAAGAACAACGTTGAAAAAGAAATCATTCGCTACATCAGAGCCCGCGCTGGTAAATCGGGCATCATCTATTGTTTGTCGCGTAAAAAAGTAGAAGAGCTTGCTGAATTATTGCAAGTAAACGGCATTAATGCCTTGGCTTATCATGCAGGTCTTGATGCGACAACACGTGCGCGTCACCAAGATATGTTTTTGATGGAAGAAGTCGAAGTGATTGTCGCAACCATTGCTTTTGGAATGGGAATTGATAAACCAGATGTTCGCTTCGTGATTCACCACGATATTCCAAAATCATTGGAAAGTTACTACCAAGAAACCGGTAGAGCTGGCCGTGATGGTGGAGTAGGTGAATGCGTTACCTTTTACAGTTACAAAGACATTGAAAAACTGGAGAAATTCTTGCAAGGAAAACCAGTTGCTGAACAAGAAATTGGCAAACAGCTTCTTAGTGAAATCGTTTCTTACTCCGAAACATCTGTTTGTCGTAGAAAGTTTATTTTACATTATTTCGGCGAAGTCTTTGATGAGAAAGGATGTCATGAAATGTGTGATAATTGCAAACATCCTCGTGAACGTCTTGAAGGCAAAGAATTTGTCCACCAACTTTTACAAGTTGTTGATATTTTACAAGAACAACAAAAATCGAAACATATTTGTGCCTTTTTATCTGGAGGTGTAACAGCGGAAATCAAAAGTTACCGCCACGATCAACATCCTAAGTTTGGTATTGGTAAAGAAAAAGACGAACATTTTTGGAATGCTGTTATTCGCCAAACGGTTGTAGCAGGATTACTTTACAAAGATGTTGAAACATATGGGACACTTAAATTCACGGACGATGGTCGTGCGTTTTTAGCACAACCAAAAGATTTCACCTTGTTAAAGCAACACGATTTTTCGATTGCTGAAGAGGATGATTCATTCGTTTCTGCTGGAAAAGGTGGAGCTTTTGATGAGGTATTGTATGATTTACTTGTTGACTTACGCAAATCAATTTCAAAGCAAAACAATATTCCTCCATTCGTCATTTTCCAAGAACCTTCGTTAAAGGAAATGAGTTTTCAATACCCCATTACAATTGATGAGTTGACAAACTGTCAAGGAGTTGGTACTGGAAAAGCTCAACGTTATGGTGCTCCTTTTATTGAATTAATAAAAGCTTATGTCGAGGAAAATGACATCGAAAGACCGCAAGACTTGGTTGTCAAATCGTTGGTCAACAAATCCGGTTTAAAAGTACAATTGATTCAAAACATCGATAGAAAATTACCGTTGGAAGATATCGGACGTGCGCAAGGAAAAACGATGGACGAAGTCATTGAAGAAATCGAAGCAATTGTTTCATCTGGCACACGCGTTAACATCAATTATTACATTGATGACATCCTTGATCCAGAAAATCAAGAAGAAATCTATGAATACTTTTCAGAAGCGGACACAGATGATCTAAAAACAGCTTATCACGAATTGGATGGTGATTATTCGGAAGAAGAATTGCGCTTGATGCGCATTAAATTCATGAGTGAAATGGCGAATTAATAGTCAGCTTCGCAACAGAACATAAAAAAAGGGAATCAATTGATTCCCTTTTTTGTTTTGCTTTTATTGTTGTTTACACCGCAACCGCACCTTTGATATGTGGATGTGGATCGTAGTTTACGAGTTCAAAATCATCGATAGTGAACCCGAAAATATCGGTAACTGTTGGATTAATTTTCATTGTAGGCAATGGTCTAAAATCACGTGTCAATTGAAGTTTGACTTGTTCCATGTGATTGGTGTAAATGTGCGCATCGCCAAACGTGTGAATAAATTCACCTGGTTGAAGGCCACAAACTTGAGCAATCATCATTGTCAACAACGCATACGATGCAATGTTAAATGGAACACCCAAAAATGTATCTGCTGAACGTTGGTAAAGTTGACAACTTAACTTTCCATCAGCAACATAGAATTGAAACATGGTGTGACAAGGAGGAAGTGCCATTTCGTCAACATAAGCCACATTCCACGCGCTGACAAGCAAGCGACGTGAATTTGGATTGTTTTTGATTTGATCAATTAATTGAGAGATTTGGTCTATTTTTCTTCCGTCAGGAGTTGGCCATGAACGCCATTGGTATCCGTAAACAGGACCCAAATCGCCATTTTCATCTGCCCATTCATCCCAAATCGACACATTGTTCTCTTTCAAGTATTGAATATTTGTTTCACCTTTTAGAAACCACAATAACTCATGAATGATAGAGCGTAAGTGCAATTTCTTGGTTGTAAGTGCAGGAAAACCATCCGCTAAATCAAAACGCATTTGATATCCAAACGTGGAAATTGTTCCAGTCCCCGTTCTGTCACCTTTGAAGGTGCCATTATCCAAAATGTGTGTCAATAAATCGTGGTATTGTTTCATGTTCCTGAATTTATTCAATCAATTTTCTAAATTAGTGATTATTCTTTTTCTTCGATTAATTTGGTTAATAAGTTGTGTGTTTTGTGAATCCTTTTTATACATTTGCTTCATGTGTATGTCAAAAATAGTTCTCTCGGTTTGTTTCTCTTTACTCGTTTCAGTAACACTTAATGCCCAGAAAATCCGAAGAAAAAATTTCGGCGAATATTCGGGAACGATTGCTCCTTTTGAATTGGTAATAGATACTGTTGCAGTAAAAGTAGCAGGTGCTCCAATTGTTATTCGATTTGAAAAAGAATTGAATTTGTTTAGTCAAACAATTGGTGATAGTCAGCTTACTGGAAATTGGGCAATAACAAAGAAAACGACGGCTATTATTTACCTACAAGTTACTTTTCCTGGAAACATTTTTGAACAATACGAATTGCACCTCTCCGATAAAAAAATGGTAAGGAATGGGATGTATCCGCAACCGAACACGCAATTAATGAAACATTAATAGTGGATGAATTTAAGTTGCTTGGTTGCTTGATTGCTCACCAATTTGACAAAATATACACCAGCTGGTAAATTATAATCCGCTAAATCAACAAGTACTTCATTGGATCCGTAAACAAGAGGAATGCCACTCAAGGTAGCGTTCTCCGCCCCGTTTAGCGCACAAATTTTAAGTGATAATTCGGACGGATTACTAGCGAATAATTCAATGGTAAACGTTTCTTCAACGGGATTTGGATAGAGTGAAACACTACTAAATGACTCGTTCTCAGAAAGAGACAAATGACAAATGCCAGGCAAGTTTTGATCCATCCACGCAGTTCTATCGTCAATCCATTGTTTTAAAGCGGATATTTCTCCTGCAAAATCCGCTGGAATTGGACTTGGATTTGGCCACGTATAATTTCCTAAAATCGGCCATTTTTCAAAATGTCTGTCCTTAGCTTCGTCAACATACAAGGCAACAGAATCAATAAAATGAAATAAGGAATCGCGACTTAAAACACCTTGTCTCAAAGATGTCCATCGGCATTTTACTTCTTCCTGAAACCAAGGATCTGACATAAATATTTCCCACCAAGTTGGGACTTGAAAACCGCCCGTACACACATTTCCAAATTCATAAGCCCAGCCAGTTGAAAGGTTGCCATTACAATAATCAGCATTCCACCAAGCAAGGTTAAAATCCCACACTGGCCCCATGCGTAATTCGCCTCCATTGCTGTTTTTTTCTTTGTGGAGGAATGAACTCAAGCGGTAACCATCCACATTTTTGCTGATTTCGTTGAGTAACATGAAATCGATAAATGATTTGTGTTTGATATACTTTCGATACCCAATCAATGGATCCGCGAAATTTGGTCCGTTAAGTGCATTTTCAAACGAATCAACATAAGCATGTATGTATGCATTTTGCTGGAAGGTTATTTCATCTGGATTTGGATAATGGTGTTGAAAATTAATTGGACTTCCGTCAGCTGCTGGATAATTAGATGTCCAAGCAATGCTACTGTTTCCTGTTGTTTTATCAATTTTAAAAATGTATCCGCCAGTTAATTCATCACCACTATTATCCGTTGGTAATAATTTTGCAATATCCACTCTGTTTTGATCCCGCTTTATTTTCTCCATCAAATAGTAAATGCCCTGATATTGACCATTTACGACCAATTCACACAATTTGCTTTTTGCGGCATAATGTCCCATTTTTGATGATAAATCATACGTAATATTGTTGCGTAGACATGTTTTATCGTTGTAGGGTGCATACAATATCCAATCGTGTTCCATTGGCATTCCTAAGATAATGGTATCTAAAATAGAACCATCTGTATTCCGCGTTTCAAAACCATAAGATTTTTGAGGGAAACCACCAGATGAAGAACCACGTTGTTCAATGCCAATTAGTTTGTTATACGCATTCGGAAAATCTGTTATGTGATTGATATTGCCCAAGCCATTGTCGATGATTTTCATACTAGCCTGTAACTTAGGTTCGTCTGGAATGTTTTGGTTATTTGGCGTGTTTATTATGACAAGAGGGAGATTACTGGAACTAAAAGTTGTTGCAGTTGCTGGATTTGTACCAAAGGTCAACGTCCAACTGTTTAACGTTCCTTGATCATTGTTGCTATTGTCTCGAACTTCAAATTGCCAAGTTCCATTTGGATTCTGTCCGTTATTAATTATTCCTATTTGTTCAATTGGTTTGTAAATTCCAGAAAATGGTGCAGAACCAGTAGCTATGGAAGTTGAAACGTCACTTCGGAAACACGTATTCGTAAAGTCGTTACCACTCCCGCCATTATTGTCAATTAGTTTGATGATTGTTCCATCAGGTGCAATTAATTTAATAGTTAAGTCTGCATCATACGTGTGGTTGATATTCAAACAAATTTGCTCCAACCCAAAACTCACTTGATTGATATTGTTTGGTAATCCAGAAACACTCAGGTTTTTCGTTAACGTTTGATTATCTAGGATTAATCCGTTGTTTCCATAAAAGGTTTGCGCGCTTAATTTGAATGTAAATAAAATGATAATCAATGTACTAAGAACGAAGAAACGCATATAGTTTTTTTATGAAAATACTCTTTTTTTTCTTAGTAGGTATCAAATAATTAATGCTGAATGGTTTGAATTTTTTCTGGTTCGTGTTTGTGTTTGAAAAGAACAGCAAATAAAACTGCGATAATTAAAGCGTATAGCGCAAAACAAAGCCAGATAGATTGCCAATCATTTTTACCGTTTGACAACGTGAAATAATGTTCTATCAAATAACCACTAGTTAAACTTCCAATGATTGCGCCAAATCCATTTGTCATCATCATAAATATTCCTTGCGCACTTGAACGAATGGTTGGACTTGTGTTTTGTTCGATAAACAAAGAACCTGAAATATTGAAAAAATCAAAGGCCATTCCGTAAACAATACACGATAAAACGATCATCCACAGACCATCAGTTGGGTTACCGTAGGCAAACAATCCAAAACGTAAAAACCAGGCTATTAAGCTAAATAGCATCACTTTTTTAATTCCGAATTTCTTCAAGAAAAATGGAATTGCCAGAATGAACAAGGTTTCTGAAATTTGAGAAATGGATATGATTATTGTCGAATATTTAACAGCAAATGAATCTGCGTATTTTGGAATCTCTTTGAAACTACTTAAAAAGACATCTCCATAAGCATTGGTTAACTGTAGCGCAGCTCCTAAAAACAGACTGAATAAGAAAAACAAAGCCATTTTATATGTTTTAAATAAATAAAAAGCGTCTAATCCAATTGTCTGAATGAATGATTTTTTTTCTCCTTTTTCCAACATAGGTTTACATGCAGGAAGTGTAAACGCATAAATTCCTAATAAAATGGAGACAAATGCGGATATGTAAAATTGATTTTCAGAAGCTTTATTCCCTGTTAGATTTGTTACCCAAGTTGCTGCTATAAAACCAACAGTGCCCCAAACTCTTATTGGAGGAAAGACTTTTACTACATCATATTCATTGGCGATCAACGTATTAAAAGCGACCGAACTTGAAAGCGCTAATGTTGGCATGTAAAAGATCATTGCAATAAGGATGATCCAGAAGAAATCAGTTGGATTGTCAACCAAAGGAACGAATAACATCGTTATACCACCAAGTAAATGCAACGCTCCAAAAAGTTTCTCAGCATTTATCCAACGATCTGCAATAATTCCACAAAGTGTTGGCATGAAAACTGAAGCAATTCCCATGGTAGAGAAAATGGCCGCAAATTCCGTATTGTCCCAATGTTTCGTAACGAACCAATAGTTAGCGACGGTTAACAACCAAGCTCCCCAAATAAAAAATTGCAGAAAGCTCATCACGGTCAATCGCGATTTCATAGAAAGTAGCATTGTAGTTTATTTTAGTTGGAACGATGGTTTAATTCGTTCGTTTGTTTATTTCGTCTCTCAATAACGAAGCACGTTCGTAATCTTCGTTTTCAATAGCTTCTTGAAGTGCATTTTCCAATTCCTCTTTGGAAAGTTGTTGGAATTCTGAAAAAGTTTGTGGGGAATCTGTGTGCTCGTCTTGCTCGTCTTCGAGCATCATTTCATCGGATAAAATTCCAGCAGATGAAAGAATAGATTCGAAAGTATAAATAGGACAGTGAAAGCGCACTGCTAACGCAATAGCATCTGATGTACGGGCATCGATCTCAGAAACCAAACCATCTTTGTTAAAGATTAATTTTGCGAAAAAGACGCCTTCTTGTAAGTTGTAAATGACAACTTCAGTCAAAGCAATGCCGAATGATAATGAAAAAGATTTGAATAAATCGTGCGTTAACGGTCGGTTTGGTGTCATTTTCTCCAACTCGATAGCAATTGCTTGCGCTTCGAACCCCCCAATAATAATGGGTAAACGTCGTTTCCCGCCCAATTCAGAAAGAACCAAGGCATACGCTCCGTTTTGTGTTTGACTGTAGGATAAACCTACTATTTCCATTTTTATTTTGTCCATCCGATCGCTTTGTTGCGCAAGATTTAAAGAAAAACTAGGGAAGTCGCCCTCCCTAGTTTGTAAATTTAGCTAAATAGCTGAATATTAGTGTTGGGTTGCTTTGAATTTTTTAACAGCTTCGGTTAATTTCGGTAACACATCAAATGCATCACCAACAACTCCGTAATCTGCAGCTTTGAAGAATGGTGCTTCAGCATCGGTATTGATAACAACGATGACTTTCGAACCGTTAACTCCAGCTAAATGTTGAATTGCTCCAGAAATTCCAGCAGCAATATACAAGTTTGGTCGGATTGCAACACCTGTTTGTCCAACGTGTTCGTGATGCGGTCTCCAACCAATATCTGCAACTGGACGAGAACAAGCCGTAGCTGCACCAAGGGCATTTGCTAAGTCTTCTACCATGTTCCAGTTTTCAGGACCTTTCAATCCTCTACCAGCTGAAACAACTAATTCTGCTTCTGGTAATGGAATAGCACCCTCTGGTTTTTTTGTTTCAAGAACAGTGATTTTACTTGCGCTAACATTTCCATCAAAAGCGGAAACAGCACAAGCGTTTCCTGTGTTCTCCGGTTGAATCGAGTTTGGTAACAACGAAACAATTTTGATAGCTGAATTTACGGCTACATGACCAATTGCTTTTCCTGAAAATACGTTCACTTTTACAACAAATCCATTGCTCGTATCTGGAATTGCAATAGCTCCAGAAACCAAACCTGCTTTCAATTTAACAGAAAGTCTTGGCGCGACAGCTTTCGCAATGATATCGTGAGAAAATAAAACCAAGTCGGCTTGTGTTGCTGCAACCGCATTTCCAATTAATTGCGTCAATTGGTGCGCGTCGTCTGTCGCAACAGTTCGATCGATCAGTACATTTTTTGCGCCGTATTCACCAAGTGAAGCGAGTACGTCATCACTTGCTGTTCCTGTTGCAATAACAGAAATGTTACCTCCAATTTTGGAAGCGTATGTAACAACTTCAAAAGCACTTTTCGACAAATGAGTTGCGGTATTGATATATACTAAAATATTCATGTCTGAAAGAATTGGATTAAATAACTTTTGCTTCGTTGTGTAACAATGCTACTAATTCATCCATGTTGGATGGATCAATCATTTTAACTGCTGATTTAGCTGAAGGCAAACCATATTCAACATACGTTGTTAACTCGTCTGTTGCAACTGCTGGTATAACAGTTAGCGGTTTTGTACGAGCAGCCATGATGCCACGCATGTTTGGAATACGTTGTTCAGCCATTCCTTTTGCACACGAAACAACCAATGGTAACGTAGCTTCAACAACTTGAACACCACCAACGATTTCACGCTCCATACGAGCAACATTGTTGGTTACATCCAATTTTGTAGCCAACGATATGAATGGCAAATCTAATGCTTCAGCGAGCATTCCACCTACTTGTGAACCATTGTAGTTAATTGTTTCTTTTCCTGTTAAAACAAGATCGAAATTATTTTCTTTCGCATAATGAGCAATTTGCATTGCTGTATAGTAAGCGTCTTTTGGCTCTGCATCTATACGAACAGCATCATCAGCACCAATTGCCAATGCTTTGCGAATAATTGCTTCGTCAGCTACATTCCCAACAGTGATAATTGTCAATGAACCACCAAGTGTTTCTTTTAATTCTAATCCACGAACCAATGCATACCACTCGTCATAAGGGTTGACAATGTATTGAACGCCATTCTCATCAAATTGCTTGTTACCATCTGTAAAGGCAATTTTTGACGTTGTGTCGGGAGATTTACTAATACAAACTAGAATTTTCATGTTCTATTTTTTTTATCGATAAATTTTTGAAAGTGAAGTGGGGCGAACCTACACCTAACTTTATCGTTTTTATTTGTGTTCAACCGTTTGAATTCACCCTGCAAATGTACTAATTTCAAAACGCAAATACCTTGTGTTTTTCCATAAAAAGCATACAAAAAATTGAACATTTTTAATAAAAAGCAAAAAAAAATAATAAGTGTCAATTTGACACTTACATTCTATTTGGTATTTTTATTACTTTTGGTGTTCAAAATCGAAATTTAACAAGATTCAGATGAAAACGATTCAATTTAGAGAGGCACTTCGTGAGGCAATGTCCGAAGAAATGCGAAGAGATGAAAATGTCTTTTTACTAGGTGAGGAGGTTGCACAATATAATGGAGCATACAAAGTATCTCAAGGTATGTTGGATGAATTCGGACCAAAGCGCGTTATCGATACTCCAATTGCTGAATTAGGATTTACAGGTATTGCTGTAGGTGCTTCTATGAATGGTCTTCGTCCTATCGTGGAGTTCATGACGTGGAACTTTGCAATTTTAGCTGCAGATCAGATTATCAATTCAGCTGCGAAAATGATGCAAATGTCAGGAGGTCAATATGGTTGTCCAATTGTATTTAGAGGAGGTAACGGAACAGCAGGACAATTAGCTGCAACGCATTCACAAAGTTTTGAAGCGTTTTATGCGCACGTACCAGGTTTGAAAGTAATTACACCTTCTAATCCGTACGACGCTAAAGGTTTGTTAAAAGCTGCAATTCGCGATAACGATCCAGTTGTTTTCTTTGAGTCAGAGAAAATGTATGGTGACAAAGGTGAAGTTCCTGAAGGAGAATACATCATTCCAATTGGAGTAGGTGATGTGAAACGTAAAGGGACAGATGTAACCGTTGTTTCTTTTGGTAAAATTATCAAAGTTGCTTACGAAGCTGCTGAAGTTTTGGAAAAAGAAGGGATTTCTGTTGAGGTAATCGATTTACGTACCATTCGTCCAATTGATTATGCAATCATCATTGAATCAATCAAAAAAACCAATCGTTGTGTTGTGTTAGAAGAATCGTGGCCTTTGGCATCAATTTCTTCTGAAATCGCTTATCATTTACAACGTTATGCGTTTGATTATTTAGATGCACCAGTTATGCGTATTACACAAACGGATACACCTTTTGCTTTTTCTCCAACATTAATCGATGCAGCATTACCAAATGTTGATAAATTAATCAAAGGAATTAAAGCAACGTTGAACCGTAATTAATAAGAAAAATAGTATACACAAAAAAAGGTCTTCGTAATGAAGACCTTTTTTTGTTTCGTATCTCTTGTAAATTAGATTTCAGCACTTGAACATGGAAATGCACGGTCAACTTTTTTAAACAAACCTTGCAAAACTTTTCCAGGACCTACTTCGATCACCTCAGATGCACCATCAGCAATCATTTGGTTCATTGTTTGTGTCCAACGAACAGGAGCAGTTAATTGATCGATCAAATTTTGTTTGATTTCGCTAGGATTTGTAACTGCTTGCGCTGTTGTGTTTTGATATACTGGACAAATAGGTGTGTTGAATTCAGTTGCTTCAATAGCTGCTGCTAATTCTGCACGAGCTGGCTCCATTAATGGTGAGTGAAATGCTCCTCCAACAGGCAAGATCAATGCGCGTTTAGCTCCAGCTTCCGTTAATTTAGCACACGCTTCTTCAACTGCAGGAATTGCACCAGATATTACTAATTGTCCAGGGCAGTTGTAATTTGCTGCTACAACAACTCCGTTTATTCCAGCACAAATTTCTTCCACAACAGCGTCTTCTAATCCTAAAATAGCAGCCATCGTTGATGGAACAGCTTCGCATGCAGCTTGCATTGCTAATGCACGTTTGTAAACCAATTGCAAGCCGTCTTCGAAGGACAATGTTTTATTAGCAACTAATGCGGAGATTTCACCCAATGAATGACCTGCAACCATTGCTGGTTGAAACGCATCCCCAAGACATGCGGCAAGGATTGTTGAATGTAAAAAGATAGCAGGTTGAGTAACTTTCGTTTGTTTCAATTCATCATCTGTACCTTCAAACATTATTTTTTGAATGTCAAATCCCAACAACTCATTTGCTTTGTCAAACAAGTTCTTTGCAATTTCAGAATTATCATATAGGTCCTTGCCCATTCCAGAAAATTGAGCTCCTTGACCAGGAAATACATATGCTTTCATAAAAAATAGTTTTGCTACAAAGTTACGATTTTCTGATTTATTAGCACAAAAAAAAGCGTCCACATCTGTGAACGCTTTTCAAAAAAATGAATTTTTTATTATTTTCTAACTACTAATTTTTTAGTAATCATTGTATTGTTAGCTACGAAATTTACAGTGTAAACTCCAGCAGCCATAGATGCTGTATTGATATCAACTTTGTTTTTACCAGCAGTAGCATTTGTTAATGCAGTAGTAGAAACTGTTTTACCAGCTAAGTCTGTTACAACAACTGTTACATCTGCATTGTTTTTCAAGTTGAAAGAAACAGTCGTAGACTCAGTTGCAGGGTTAGGGAACATGTTCAATTCGTATGCAGCTGCATTTTCATCAATTGATGCATTGTCTTGGAAGTCAATACGAACCATTGGAGTTGATGAAGTGTAGTACCAAGTTTGGTCTGTCATATCGAAGTAGAATGATGTTGATCTTTCAGAGTTACCTGCTGTACCAACAACTAAATCGTCTGTTGCACCACCGTCACCGAATGAACCAACAACAACTAAGTATGGAGTTCCTGCAACAACTGGGAAAGCACTTGACAATGGAAGGTCAACAACACCACCAGTTGTTCCAACTTCAGCAGCTGTTACAACGTGAGATGCTGAACCTGCTGCGTAAATGAAGTCACCAGTTGCTGGATCGATGTCATAGATTGTAGCGTAAATTTCAGCACCAGGATTTGTGTTTGGGTGCAAGAATACATTTAATGAATAAATATTTGCATCTGCGACGATATCAAATACATTTCCTACTTCAAAACCTTCACCTTGGTTAAATGAACCAGAAGCAAAAGTTCCTTTATCACGTTGGTAAATGTAATTTGTTACATCAAATGATAAGTTCGTAATTTTGTTGTTTACAGAATCAGCATCAGTTGCAGAAGAAATTGAGCGAGCAACAAAATTGTATGTTCCAACAGTTGTAGGAGTAAAATCAGCTGTAGCGTTCAATGTATCTAATGCATTAGGAGCTAACGTATCTAAAGCTGAACTAGCCGAATAAGTTCCGTTATTGATAGTAAATGAAATATCATTTTGTGTTAATGCACCAATGTTTTGGATAATTCCACCAAATTTAACTGGAGCAATTTGGTCAACAGGAACCTTGTAGTAAGGTAAACGAGCAGCCCATGGACCTTCAGTTCCCCAGTACAATCCGTTTAATGATAAATCATAATCATCAGTTTGAGTGATTTTCACATCGTCAACTGCCCAGAACCAGTCATAAGCACCAACGTATTTGAAACCAATTTTAACGGCTGCTTGACCACCAGCAACAGATGAAATGTTCACTTGAACTTGTTGCGGGTTTGGAGCATTTGTGCTTGTTGCCATCGTGCCATTTACTTCAAATTCAGTCCAAGTAGCACCATTGTCATTTGAAACAATAACATAAGTAGATTCTGCATATCTTCTGTGTGTTTGTTGGAAAACCAATGACACATTTGGATTTGCACTTAAGTTAATAGTACCAGCAGTATAAATGGTAGCGTTTTGTGTAGCTGTTGCACCTGCAGCATCAGAATTAATTAATGCATATCCGTTAGCAACCGATGTGAATGCTGCTGGATTTAATGCTGCAACTGGTCCTGCACTAGCATTTGTAGTGATAGCCCAATCTCCTGCTGTGTGAGGAGGTGTTGCAGTTGTTCCAGCATTTGCTGTAACCCATTGAGATGGTGTGCTGAAGTCATTTGACCAAAGTGTAATACCTTTTACTTCGTTTACCGTTGCTTTCGCAGGAACTTCAGAGATTGTATTAAACTTATTTACAGCATGTTTTGTACTTTGTTTAACAGTTTGAGCACTTGCTGTACCAGCGAATGCTACTGCTAAAATTCCAATGTAAATTTTTTTCATAGCGATTTATAATTTGTCGTAAAAATATAGAATGCTTTTTATATAAAAAAGATTTTTTAAAAATAAAAATTACAAACTAAATGCATTTGATACTTAAGTAGTTATTTCTACTATTTCAATAAAAATTGCAAAGGAATTTCAAATCGTTTACTCCATGATTTTTCCGAATGATTTTCACCTGGAAAAAAACGGGATTGAAAATTTCTTTTTGAAACTTTTCCATAATGAATAAATAGTGAATCGACATGCTGTTGAAAAGGTGCGTAAAGTGCATCTAATGTTTGATCACCATAGTCAAAGTAAATCTTGTGTGTTTTAAAAATACGCAAGTGTTGGTTGATATATGCATAAAAAGCAGCTGGAATAGGATTTTCAGTAACACTAAAAACACCAGGCCAGTGCGTAGATATACAAGCGGCACCACCAAATACCTCAGGATATTCGCATAGTGCGTATAATGAAATCAACCCACCCATACTAGCGCCAGCTACAAATGTATTTTCTTTGTCAACGATTGTTGAATAGGTTTTATCAATATATGGTTTTAATTCTTGCACAAGAAATTTCAAATAATTATCAGATTGAATAGTATCGGCAAACATGCGCGTTTGTGGATCACGGTTTAATTGGTAAAGCGAATCCTGAGTGCTTTTGGATAATGATTTGAATGGCTTTTCAGGGAAATATTCCGCATGTCTTTTCGCATCTCCGTTCCAAACTCCTACTACAATCGTGTTCTTTATCTTTTTGAAATCGATTAATCGTTGCATTGTTTCATCGACTTGCCACTCTTGCTTGTTCCACATAATCGTTGAATCAAACAATGCTTTGCCATCGTGCATGTACAAAACAGCATACTGCTTTGCAGGGTTGTAATTATTGGGCAACCAAACTGCAACCGATCTGTCCGAAACAAAAGTGGAGTGAAAACTAGGTATGAAATCAATTTTACCGGCACTGACTGTTGGTTGTTGTGCGAAACAAGTTGAAAAATAAAGACTAACCAAAAATAAGAGACGCATGTTCATAAACAAAGATTTTTTGTAAAAATAAGGAATAGACGTTGAATCGCAAATAATAGTAATTAGGTGTAAAGTAGATTAAAGGTAAGTTGGTATGTAATTTCCGAACGGATTATTTACCCGGGTAATTTATGGTAAAGCTGCAGATTGACCCAAATGTTGAAAAACTAAAACTTATTAATAGTTTAACAAAAAAGAAAAATCCCGAACACCGAAGTGATCGAGATGACTCCTACAAGTCAAAGATGGAATTCCGAAGCGTCGGAAAATTGACAAGTTTCATTTTTTAAAAGAAAAAACCCAACTACCGAAGTAATCAGGTTTTAACTTTATACGAAAGGTGGAATTCCGAATCGTCGGAAAATCCGTAATTTTTTCAATGTAATATAAAAAGAAAAATCCCGAACACCAAAGTGATCGAGATGAATCCTACAAGTCAAAGGTGGAAGCCCTTAAACAAGTTTCATAAAAACAAAAAACCCTGATTTTGACATCAGGGTTTTGTACTCGGAGCGGGACTTGAACCCGCACGCCCATACAGGCACAGGATTTTAAGTCCGGCGTGTCTACCAATTCCACCATCCGAGCGGACTTGAGCGGGAGACGAGATTCGAACTCGCGACCCC
>JACCDH010950849.1_pt1 | contig 132885 bp, 125 predicted proteins | sample 7442481 | NCBI WGS metagenome assembly JACCDH01 (sample SAMN15323433, study PRJNA562643) | freshwater metagenome | isolation source: river surface water | place: USA:Blue River Watershed | collected 2017-08-15
AAAAGAATACAAGAATTAAAGAAATAACATTTTATAACAGAAAAAGAATCGAACATGCCTTGTGGTAAAAAAAGAAAACGTCATAAAATTGCGACGCACAAAAGAAAAAAACGTTTAAGAAAAAACCGTCATAAGAAAAAGAACAAATAGTTCTTTTCAACACAAGCATTTTTCGAATGAAAAATGCTTGTGTTAGTTTCTATTGCACGCCACTCTTCTACCAAGCAACTTTACTTTACCTTTTACCTTCCTTTGTAAAGTGGTCGTGTTTTCAAAAAACATAAAGCATTCTCACGCTATTAGGTGAGTTGTATGTTTTATTAAAAGTTGCTATTCGTGAACAAAGATTTAATTATTAATAGCGCTTCTGATGGGGTAGAAATTGCCTTGTTAGAAGACAAGAAATTAGTGGAGATACACAATGAAAAGATTGATGCCCGCTTTGCTGTAGGCGATCTCTATCTTGGAAAAGTGAAGAAGATTATTCCAGGCCTCAATGCAGCCTTTGTGGATGTTGGATTTGAGAAGGATGCATTCTTGCATTATACCGACTTAAGCCCTTATGTCAAGTCAATTATTAAGTTCACGCAAGATGCGATGAACAATCATAACAATCAATTTGATTTTGCAAAATTTGAAACTGCTCCTGAAATTGTAAAAACAGGTAAAATCAGCGAAGTATTGAATGGCAAACCAAATATATTGGTTCAAATTTTAAAAGAACCAATTGCCGCTAAAGGTCCACGATTAACTTGTGAAATTTCTTTAGCGGGTCGTTTTGTAGTATTGACGCCATTTAATGAGATTGTTGCAGTTTCAAAAAAAATCCATTCTTCTGAAGAGCGTAAACGACTTCAAAAAATGATGGAATCTATCCGACCAAAAAACTTTGGTGTCATTGTGAGAACAGCTGCAGAGGGAAAGTCAACAGCAGAATTACATGAAGATTTACGCACATTGGAAGCAAACTGGAAAAACATTCAGTCCAATTTAAAAGGTGCAGTTCCTCCAACACGTATCATGAACGAGGAAAGCAAAACGACAAGTATTTTAAGGGACCTTTTAAGTGAGGACTTTAATAAGATTGTAGTGAATGATAAAAAGATTTATGATATCACTTTGAATTACTTGCAGAGAATTGCGCCACACAAATCAAATATTATTAGTTTACACACTGGTGACATTGGTATATTTGATCAGTATGGCATCACTAAACAAGTGAAATCCTCATTTGGTAAAACCATTAATTTAAATAGTGGCGCCTACCTCATCATAGAACATACGGAGGCTTTGCACGTAATTGACGTTAACAGCGGATTTAAGAGCGTTGGTAACAACCAAGAGGAAAATGCCTTACAAACAAATTTAGAGGCAGCAGAGGAGATTGCAAGGCAATTAAGGCTAAGAGACATTGGTGGAATCATTGTCATTGACTTTATTGACATGAAATTACCTGAACACAAGAAAAAAGTACAAGAAGCTTTAGAAGGGTTCATGAAGACAGATCGTGCAAGACATGCTATCCTGCCAATTTCAAAGTTTGGCCTATTACAAGCCACAAGACAAAGAATTAGACCCGAAGTCAATATCAATACTTCCGAAGATTGTCCTGCATGCTCTGGAACAGGTAAAATCACTGCAACGTTATTGTTGGAAGATGAGATGGAGAAGAAATTAGCATATTTAGCAACACATGGCCACAAAAAGCTAACCATATTGGTACATCCTATTATTCACTCACATTTAACAAAAGGATTCTTTACAAGTATTGTAAAACGTTGGAAAAAGAAGTACAAATTAAAATTACAATCTCAAGCATCCAATACAAGTCATCTAGTTGAATACAAATTCCTAGATGATCAAATGGAGGAAATAAAATTTTAAAATTTTCTCTGTTTTTTTTGGAAAACAACGCATAAAAAAAGACCCCGAAAATTCGGGGTCTTTTTAATTTCATCATGTTAGGTTCATTAGTAACCTTCGTTCTGAACCAATTGCTTATTCACATCCATCTCTCTTTGAGGAATAGGTAAAATTAACTTTGGAGAATTCCAAGCCAATGTACCCACTGGATTTTGCAATCTTTTAGCATCAGGTAATGACTGTCCTTCAAAAGCTAATTCTAATTTTCTTTCTTTCAAGATATCAGCCAAAGTAACTGCAGTTAAAGCAGGTAAACCAGCTCTTGTGCGGATCGCATTCACATCACTCAATGGTGTTGCTCCAACAGCGGTATTGTTTCTTTGATTTGCTTCTGCTCTTGTTAAATACATTTCAGATAAACGTACTACTGGCACATCACCAAAACGGTCTAAATGCTTTTTAGTGTAGTAATTACCTCCTGACAATTCAAAATAAGCTTTTCTTGCATCACCAGTCTCGTATTGTGCAATATGAGCGGTTTTAATCTTACAATCACTTCTACCTGCAGTACCAGAGATTGAACTAATTGTTCTACCAAAATAGGTATTCAATGCATTCACTCCATCTTGTGCAGTTACTTTTATAGAAAATAAATATTCTCCTGGAGTCGTTCCGCCGTTGTTGATGAATGTAAACCAGTTTTTCCCAATTTCAGTTGCTAATGTTTTACCACTTCCAGTAATTACACGATTAGCAGCAGCACCAGCTTCTGTATAATTCTTCAATGCTAAGTAAACTCTTGACAATTGAGCTGCAGCAGACCATTTTGTAGCATAAATACCATTAGAAGCAGGTAATAATGTTTCTGCTTTAGTCAAATCAGCGATGACTTGATCATACACTGCTTTTACAGTAGCTCTTGCTTTATAATCAGCTTCAGTTACGTTTCCTGTTGGTGTTAAAACCAATGGCACACCAGGATTAGTTGCATAATCACCATCACCTACAGCCTTTGCATACAACTTAACAAGTTCAAAATAAATAGAACCTCTCAAGAACAAAGCCTGTCCTTCTACTGAATTTTTCTTAGCGGTAGAAGAAGTTACTTTATCAACCGCAGACAATACATTGTTAACACGATTGATCGTACTATAAGATGCAGCCCAAGTACCAGCAGCATTTGAATTATTTGCTGTCATCTGAGCTTTGTATGCTTCCGATAAGCCGGCAAAAGTACCTGTGAAATTAATATTTTCACTATTGCCGATCAACTCATTCAATACCATAATGTCTCCACCATACACGGTAGCAGCTTGTGCACCGTCGTAAGCTCCAATTAAGGTTACATTCACGTCACCTTCAGATAACAATGCTTTGTCATCTGCGATACTTTGATACGGGAACACGTCCAAACGCTTTTCACAAGCCGTAGCAAGTAAACTCGTAAACAAAATAGCAGCTAAGTATTTGTTTATTGTTTTATTATATATTTTCATAAAATTCATGATTAACTAATTAGAAATTAATGTTTACGCCAAACAAGATTGTTCTTGGTTGTGGCGACGTGTAGAAGTCGTTACCTTTTGCGATATTAGAATCAAAATCATCAGCGTTAACCTCTGGATCCCAATAAGGATATTTTGTGAAGGTTAACAAGTTTTGACCTGACACATACACTCTTACTTTTTCAAGTTTGTACTTATTTAATTTCTTAGAATCAAAAGTGTAACCAATTGAAGCAGTTCTTAAACGGATGTAAGAACCGTCTACGATGTAACGGCTACTAATCTGTGCTCCATTGTTGTAGAACAATCTAGCTTGAGGAACATTGGTGATGTCACCAGGCTTTTGCCAACGTGCCATTTGATCATAAGTTTGGTTGTCTTCATATCTCATATTCGCAGATGAGTAACGTCCCATTCCATAAATGTTGTTTTCATTTCCTAAAACACCATTAAAGAATACAGACAGATCAAATCCTTTGTAAGAGAAATTATTAGTCAAACCTAAAACCACATCTGGGTTTGGATTACCTGTTACTACTCTTGTAGCTTGGCTGTAAACGCTAGTGGTAGATCTATCAATAGTTCCATCAGCAAGCTTTGTATTCTTATACCATAATGCATTACCATTTGCAGGATCAACACCAGCCCACTCTGCTGTGTAGAATACACCGATTGCATATCCTTCTTGAACACGGTTCATACTTCCCACACCACCTTCAATCACTTGACCTTGGATATCAGTTACTTTACCTTGGTTCAATGCAACATTGAAATTTGTAGACCATTTGAATGCGCCCACCAAGTTTTGTGTATTCAACACAAATTCAAATCCTTTATTCTCTAATTTACCAATATTCTTAACCATGCTAGAGAAACCAGTGGTTGCAGGGATATTCACGTTTAACAATAAACCAGATGTATTTTTAACATAGTAATCGATCTCACCGGTAATTCTGTTATTGAATAAACCAAAATCGATACCCGCGTCCATTTGTGCAGTTGTTTCCCATTTCAAGTCATCATTTCTCAATTGAGATGGTCTTTGACCAGCAGCACCAGCATAACCAGCGTCACCAGTAAACAAGCCCATTTGAGGGAAGTTACCAATCTCAGAGTTACCGACTATACCATATGAAGCTCTCAATTTTAAGAAACTAACATACTTGTTATCACTTAAGAATTTCTCATTTGATAAGATCCAACCAGCAGAAACAGCTGGGAAGAAACCTGTTCTTGAATTCTTACCGAATCTAGAAGATGCATCGATACGACCACTTGCAGCAACAATATACTTTTCATTGAAAGTATAGTTAGATCTTAAGAAATAAGATAAGAATCTGAAATCTGTTTGAGAAGAACTACCACCTGACTTAGTAGCGGCACTTGCAATTTTTTGGTAAGAATCAGAAGGGAAACCAATACCAGTTACGCTATTGTATTTTGCTTGAGATTGTTGGTATTGCATACCTAATGTTGCAGCAAAATTATGCTTACCAGCAACTTTATTATAATTGAAATAACTGTTGGTATTGTAGTTCGTAACAAATGCACCCGTATTTGTACCTTCACCTGTAGAAGAACTTGTGTTTCTAACAGTTTGTGTTTGATAGTAACGCTCTTCGTTTTGGCTTAAGAAGTCTAAACCAAATTCAGATTGGAAAGTTAAACCAGGCAACAATTTCACTTTAAAATAAGTGTTACCAAAAGTTCTGTATACATCTTGACTATACTTAGCATAATCAATTTGGATTCTTGGGTTAAAATATAAACCAACGTTCACATCTCCAGGAGGAGTACCTGCAGGCAAGCCAGTTTCAGGATCCAAGAACGGTGTCATTGGCATTAGAGCTGCTGATTGTAATGGGTTTGAAAACGCATTGTCACCAGGTAAACGACGGTTGTATGTTCTAGATAAACTTAAAGAAACACCTAAATCTAACCAGTCATTTGCTTTTTGATCTACGTTCAAACGACCTGTTGTTCTGCTTAATTCGTTACCAACAATCGTACCACCCTGATCTAAATGTTGGAATGAAGAAAAGAACTTTGTTTTGTCATTACCACCTCTAATTTGCAAATCCGCTTGGCGGTACTGTCCCTTTTGGAAAGCCTGGTCTTGCCAATCATAAGATTTATTTGGATCAGTATCCCATTGACCATAGCTATGGTAACTCATCATGTCCTTCATGTATTGTGTATAGCTATCTGGTGCTGTGTATGGAATTCCTTCAGCATCATCAGAATATTTTGCAGCTTCTAAAGCCAATTCAGCATATTCTGCAGAATTCAACATTCTTACTCGCTTAGTTGCTTCTGATTGACCAGTTTGCAAGTTGAATGTAACCTGTGTTTTTCCAGCTTTACCTCTTTTTGTAGTAATTAAAACGACACCATTTGCAGCACGAGATCCATAAATCGCACCTGCAGAAGCGTCTTTCAATACTTCAATAGATTCAATGTCATTTGGATTCAAGTCTGTCAAAGGGTTCATATCTCCACCATAAGTGGATTGGTCGTTTGCAGTTACAGGAATACCATCTAGTACATACAATGGTTGGCTAGAAGCCGAAATAGAAGAGTTACCTCTAATTCTAACTGTTACTGCCTGACCTAATTTACCTGATTGGCTATTTACAAACACACCCGCAGCCCTACCTTGTAAAGCAGCGTCCACACTTGGTGTTGGCATGTATTCAATATCCTTTCCTTTAACGCGGGCAATATTACCAGTTAACTCTTTCTTAATTAATGATCCACCAAAACCTGTTACAACCACTTCTGAAAGTGATTTTACATCTGCTTTTAGGACAATTAAAAAAGACTTAGCATTGGTAGAAATCTGACGACTTTCATAGCCGATAGCTACCACTTCTAATACTTTGTTTGCTTGAGCTGTAATTGTGAAATTACCTTGTGCGTCAGAATTAACGCCTGTCTTAGTTCCTTTCACAAGTATACTAGCACCTGCAATTGGATTACCAGATTCATCGGTAACCTTACCATTTACTGTTGTGTTTTGAGCTATTGCAACTCCAATCATAAGAAAGGATGCAAGAAAACTCAATAGAAAAAATTTTTTCATCATAGAATTTAATTTTTTGAAAAAACCATATTTGATTGATTTGCAATTTAACAAAATTTTACAGAATTTCCTTTTTTATCTAGTCTTGTTAAGCATTTCAGGTAGTTTGGTACCTCAAAAAAGTTAAACAATACAATTATAATTATTTTTTAATATGATATTTGCTAACAAGAAATCTTCATTTTCGGCAAATACGCTGTAATAAAATCAGAATCCAACTATCTTTATCCCATGAGTAAGTCAAAATCGGCCTTTTTTTGTACAAATTGTGGTTACGAATCCGCTAAATGGGCCGGCAAATGTCCAGCATGCAACGAATGGAACAGTTTCACTGAGGAACTGATTGATAAAGGCAAAGGAAATGCGCCTAGTTGGGAGGAATATGCAACTACTCAAAAAGGAACAGAAGTCATTGCAATCAATGAAGTTCAAAGTCAGTCAGAAAAAAGAATTGACAGTTCTGACCCTGAATTAAATCGAGTATTAGGAGGTGGTATCGTTTTAGGATCTATCGTATTGGTTGCGGGAGAACCAGGGATTGGAAAAAGTACTTTGTTTTTGCAACAAGGCCTTATGATGAAGGATCAGACTGTTTTATACATTAGTGGCGAAGAAAGTATCCAGCAAATAAAAATGCGTGCAGATAGATTGAGTTTAGAAAATGATCATTTTTATTTACTCACCGAAACGCATACACAAGCGATTTTTAAATCAATTAAAAAATTAAAGCCTACTGTAGTGATTGTGGACTCAATTCAAACATTAGAATCCAATTTGATTGATGCCGCAGCAGGAAGTATTTCACAAATCAAACAAACAGCAGCAGAATTTCAAAGATTCGCAAAAGAAACTGGCACACCAGTATTTTTAATTGGACATATTACAAAAGAAGGATCTATTGCGGGTCCAAAAATTTTAGAACATATGGTGGACACTGTTTTACAATTTGAAGGTGATCGCCATTATGCATATAGAATGTTGCGTACGCTTAAAAACAGATTTGGGAGTACAAGTGAATTGGGAATTTATGAAATGACTGGTACAGGTATGAAAGTGGTGACCAATCCATCCGCTTTTTTAATTGCACAAAGAAATGAGGCGCTAAGTGGAAGTACGATCGCAGCAGCTATGGAAGGCATGCGTCCATTGTTAATAGAAGTGCAAGCCTTAGTGACACAAAGTGTATATGGAACGCCACAAAGAACAGTCACTGGATTTGATTTAAGAAGATTACAATTGCTACTTGCCGTATTGGAGAAACGAGGTGGCTTTGCATTTGGGATGAAAGATGTTTTTGTCAATATTGCTGGGGGATTGAAAATAGAAGACCCTTCCCTTGACCTTGCTGTTATCCTTGCACTGCTTTCATCATACGAAGATGTACCCTTACCACAAGGAATTTGTTTTGCAGGAGAAGTTGGGCTAAACGGAGAAATTAGAGCTGTGAATAGAATTCAACAACGCATCGCGGAAGCAGAGAAATTAGGTTTTGAAAAAATAATTATTTCCGGCTTCAACACCAAGGGTATTGATACAAAAAAACATGCCATAGAGATTATTCCTGTAGAAAGAGTGGATGAAGCTTATCGACTATTTTTCTAATTGTGCATACCTATGATCGAATAGGAAATTATTTAAATGCTTTTCTGCATTTACTCTATCCTCAAATTTGTTTTGGATGTGGGACGGACCAATTAGATACATGTAAACCTTTGTGCAATGACTGTATCCAAGACTTACCTTACACTGAATTTTTTAGCATTCAAAATCATCCAGTTGAAAAAATATTCTGGGGCAGGGTTGATATTGAGGCTGCTGGCGCATTGTTATTTTTTACGAAAGATAGCCTTGTTCAGGATTTAATTACACAACTAAAATATCACCACAATAAAAAAGTAGGAATCTTATTGGGGCAACTCATTGGATCTGCCATTGTATCAGCACCAAAATTTGAGTTGATCGATGTACTTATCCCTATCCCATTGCGCTCATCAAAAATAAATAGTAGAGGTTTCAATCAAAGTCATGTAATCGCATTAGGAATTCAATCAGTTTGTCATAGACCCATTGATAGTGTAAGTTTAAGGAAACGCCGTTGGACAAGTACGCAAACATTGAAAAGCAGAAGCGATAGATTAGAGTTTGTACAAGATGTATTTGTTTTAAACAATGCTGCCCAGATTAAAGGAAAAAATATATTATTAATTGATGATGTGCTAACCACTGGTGCAACCCTAGAGGCTGCGGCACATTGTCTAATGAAAGGGCATCCCGCATCTATTTCGATAGCAGTTGCCGCCTATACGCTTTAGTCAACCTTTTACTTGATTTCTTGTTATATTTATTCATTGAATCACATTAATATTATTTTATGAAAACGATATACACCATTTTATTTACTTTTTGTGCTTTATTCGTAAGCGCTCAAAGTATCCATAGTTTTAAAGTAAAAAGTATTGACGGAGGTCAAATCGACCTATCAAAGTACAAAGGAAAAAAAATCATGGTAGTCAATACTGCGAGTAAATGTGGTTATACCCCTCAGTACGAACAATTACAAAAAGTATACAGTCAGTACAAAGACAAATTGGTCATTATTGGTTTCCCATGTAATCAATTTGGCGGACAAGAACCAGGTTCAAATGAAGAAATTGCAGCATTCTGTCAAAAAAATTATGGTGTGAATTTTCCTTTAGCAGATAAAGTAGATGTGAAAGGCGGCACTCAAGCTCCAATTTACCAGTGGTTAACTCAAAAAACAAAAAACGGCGTATTAGATGCAACGATCAGCTGGAATTTCAATAAATTTCTGTTAGATGAAAACGGTAAGATGTTGGCTTATTTCCCAAGCAATGTGAAACCAGACAGCGAAGCAATTTTGAGTTACTTAAAATAAGAAGCTTACCTTAGGAAATACTATCTTCGCTGCATGTTATTGCGCGATGTCATTGGACAAGAAAAATTAAAACAACAGTTGGTAGAAATGGTTCAACACCAAAGATTGAGCCATGCACTATTATTTGTTGGGCCAGAAGGATCTGGAGCACTTGCACTTGCAATTGCCTTTGCTCAATACCTTGTTAGTTCACCTGCATCAACGAACGAAGTAGCTGATTTATTTGCAGATCCAGCAGCTTTGACTAAACAAGTGTATAACTATAATGAACCTGATGCAATCGCTGACCTACCAGCATATCAACGTGCAAATCAGCTGATGCATCCTGATTTACACTTTTCATTTCCCACCATTTCCGAAAAGCCTGGTCAAAAAAATATCAGCGCGAACTTTATTGAGGAATGGAGGGAGTTTGTAAAAAATTACCCATACGGCAATGTGTTTGATTGGCTTCAGTTTATAAAAGCAGAAAATAAACAAGGTAATATTAGTGCACATGAATGTGAAGAAATCATCAAAAAATTAAGTTTTAAAAGTTTTGAAAGTCCATTCAAAGTGCTTGTGATGTGGATGCCTGAATATTTAGGAAAAGAGGGGAATAAATTATTGAAACTTATAGAAGAACCACCTGCAGATACAATTTTCTTATTGGTTGCGAATTCAGAAGAGCAAATCCTGCCAACCATCCTAAGTAGGTGTCAATTTATAAGAGTGCCTAGATTATCCAAAGCGGAAATTGCAAATGCATTAGAAACCAGGGCCAATTTAAGTCCAGAAAAAGCTCAATTGATTGCTGCCATGTCAGATGGCAATTATCGAGAAGCCCTCCATTTAATTCAGCATAGCGATACAGACTTCCTAGACCAGATTAGAGACTGGCTTAATGCAATTCTTAAAAATGGGCCATTGGCTCAAATGAAATGGGTGGATGAAATCAGTAAACTTGGTCGAGAACAACAAAAACAGTTCTTGAAATACTTCAACCATTTACTTGAACAGAGCATTCGAATCAAAGTATTGGGTACAGACCTGCCATTAGACCCGGATTTAAAAGACTTTGCACTGAGAATCAATAAAATTGCAGGGGTGGGTCAATTGGAGGCCATCATTCAAGAATTAGACAAAGCGGTGTACTATATAGAGCGAAATGCCAATGCAAAAATGTTATTTATGGCAATGGGCATTAAGTTCTATCATATCATTCGGAACAAAACCTTAATTTTGACATAGACACAAATCTAGGAATTGAAGTAGTAGGAAACTGAGTGTCTGGAATTTCAATTAATAACAGTTAGAATTTAGAATATATGGGATGTGGATCATGCGGCACGGGTACGCCCAATGGCTGTAAAAGTAATGGGGGCTGTAGTACTGGTGGTTGTAATAGATTAAATGTACATGACTGGTTACGAGACTTGCCAGTGGATGATGCAGAAAGTCAATGTAGGGTGGTAGAAGTAAGCTTTAAACAAGGAAGCCGCAAAGAATTTTATAGAAACCCAACTTTCCAAGTTTTTGAAAAAGGAGATTATGTAACAGTTGAAGGGGTAAACGGCTTCGATCTGGGAGAAGTATCGCTCACTGGTGAATTGGTTCGTGTCCAATTAAAGAAAAGAGGCGCGGATGAGTTTAATCCAGAGATGAAAAAAATCTTAAGACCAAGTACAGAAAAAGATATTGAAACTTTCAAAATAAGTAAGAGTAGAGAATCTGACATGTTGGCTCGAAGCAGAGCCCATGCTAGAGAATTGAAATTACAAATGAAATTAAGTGAGATAGAATTACAGGCAGATGGCAAGAAAGGTACTTTCTTCTACACTGCCGATGATCGCATTGACTTTAGAGAACTCATCCGCATTTTTGCTAGTGAGTTTAAAGTGAAAGTAGAAATGCGTCAAATTGGTATTCGCCAGGAAGCTGCAAAAGTGGGAGGCATTGGAAGTTGCGGGCGCGAACTATGCTGTAGTACTTGGTTACATGATTTCAAAAGTGTGAATACGACAGCTGCACGATATCAAAATTTATCTATTAACCAAACCAAATTAAGTGGCCAATGTGGTCGTTTAAAATGTTGTTTAAATTTTGAATTGGACACTTATTTAGATGCCCTACAAGCATTCCCTGATTATGCTGATAATTTGCAAACTGCAATGGGTCAAGCATTTTTAATTAAGAAAGACATCTTCAAAAACTTAATGTGGTATACCCTTCCAAATAATACCAAGCATTATCCATTGACCATTGAACGCGTAAAGGAGATCAAGCGATTGAACCAACAAGGCATTGTAGTAGAAGAGTTGGAAGCAGTTGAAGTAACAAGTGGCAAGCCTAAAGAAGTTGAACCTAATTTTGTGGATGTGGTAGGTCAAATTAGTTTACGTAGTTTAGAAAAGAATGATAGACGAAGAAGAGATCAACAAAGACCCAACCAACAGGGACCAAGGCAACAAGGGCAACGCCCACAAGGTCCAAGACCACAGGGACAACACCCACAAGTTCCAAGACCGCAAGGACCGAGACCACAGGGACATCGCCCTCAGGGTCCAAGACCGCAAGGACCGAGACCACAGGGACAACGCCCTCAGGGTCCAAGACCAGAAACTGAAAAAAATACATAAAAAAAGACCCCGAAAAATCGGGGTCTTTTTTATTAAATATTTTGAACTACTTCTTAGAGGACTTTTTTAATTTCACAACCACTAAGCCATGTTTATACTTCGTACCAAATTTTGAAACGGCCTCTGGTCCTTTATACACATCCATTGAAGCAATTAATGCTGTATTTAATTTAACCACTTTAGCATAAGGTGTTTCAACGCCATCTACTAAATAAGTGGGCATGACTGGATCAGATTTTCCTGTTGGTGCAGAAGCTGGTTTTTGAGCCAATAATGCCGTCAATAAAAAACTAAAAACAAATAAAGAACTTACTTTTTTCATAGTCATCATTTTTATGAATTTAGTGATATAATTTTTCCAATTCTTGGCTGGTAAATTCCATTAGTTTTTTCACATATGCAGGTGAAAAATTAAATTCTATTCCAGCTGTTTTATACAATTCAGGTAGGGTCTTAGTGCCTCCTAAGGCCAATGCGTTCATATAGTTTTCTAATGCTTGCTTTGGATCTTTTTGGTATTGCATCCACATACCAATTGCACCTAATTGGGCAATGCCATATTCAATATAATAAAATGGCACTTCGAATAAATGCAATTGTCTTTGCCATCCTATAGCCCTGTATGCTTCAAGTCCGGTGTGGTCTAACACTTTACAAGAAAATGCCTCTACGATATTTTGCCATTCTTTGGTTCTTTGCTCAACTGTATGTTCAGGATTTGTATATACCCAATGTTGAAACTGATCAATGATAGCAATCCATGGAAAAATGGTAATAGTTCTTTCTAATTGATGTTCTATTGCTCTTTTTAAATCTACTTCGTTATCAAAAAATGATTGCCAATGTTGCATGCTAAATAATTCCATCGACATACTTGCCACTTCCGCAATCTCCATGGGATATTCTTTAAACGCATTTAAAGACAAGGGATGGGCTAAAAAAGAATGAATTGCATGACCACCCTCATGCACCATTGTAGTCACATCACTCATTTGACCGGCAGCATTCATAAAAATAAATGGCGCCCCAGATTCTGCCAAAGGACAATTATACCCTCCTGGCGCTTTCCCTTTTCTACTCTCTAAATCAAAATGTTTTAATGCTTCCATTTTTTTCAAACAGTCCGCAAAAAATGGATCTATTTGTTCAAAACAAGCTACAGATTTTTCATATAAATCTTTGCCATCTTTAAATGGACGCAATGGCTTTGTACCAATTGGCTCAGCTTCTAAGTCCCAAGGCTTAAGGGCTTTTACCCCTAATCTCGCTTTTTTACGTTCATAGATTTTCTCAATCAATGGCATCACATGCAGCTTCACTGCATCATGAAACTGAAAGCAATCCTCCTTGGTGTAATCAAATCGTCCTAATTCTGCAAATTTATAATCTCTATAATTTTCGAATCCTGCATTCAATGCCACTTGATGTCTTTTTTGTACCAAATTGGTGAAGAGATCATGTAGTGCATCTTGATCTTGTAAACGTCTAGTCTGAATCTTTCTATAGACCGCCTCTCTAATTGTACGATCCTCGTTTTCTAAAAACTGTGCTGCTTGTTGCAAAGTGTATTCCTGCCCTTCATATTCAATGGTCATTTTACCAGCAATGGTACCATATTGTTGTTGCAGAACACTTAGCTCAGCTTGAATAGGTATATTCTCTGTTCTGAATAATGCAATACTATTTTTTACTGCCCTTAAATATGTATGGTATTTTACCTGGTCTAACTGTGCTGTAAATTCAGAATGGATCAATTTTTGATTCAATGCATCTGCATAAGGTTGGATTTTTGGTTGAATTTCCATACAGAAAAATGTGAAAGCGTCTTCAAGACTTTTATCTGTAGTGTCACAAGTCATTTTGATTTGTCTCCAACAAGCATCCTCACTAATACATGCTTCCAATTCACTTAAATCCTTTAACCAAGCTTCCAAACCATCAACAGAATCAATTGGACGTTCTTTTAATTCTATAAAAAAAGGTTCTAAACTTGCCCAGTCTGTCAAAACAAAGTCAGAAGGCAGGTATTTATGGCTTAATTTTTGGATGTCTGCTGTTCTCTGCATAAGGTTCGATATTAAGACGCAAATTTACTACTTTTACACACTTTAAAATTGTTAAATAAGTGGCCGAAACGATTCATTTACTTCCAGAACACATTGCCAATCAAATTGCAGCAGGCGAAGTCATTCAAAGACCAGCCAGTGCAGTGAAAGAATTATTGGAAAATGCTGTAGATGCAGAAGCCACTGAAATAAGATTGATTATCAATGAAGCCGGCAAGTCGCTTATTCAAGTGATCGACAATGGAAAAGGCATGTCCGAAAAAGATGCGCAAAATGCATTTGCTAGGCATGCAACTAGTAAGATCAACGTGATTGAAGACCTATTTCAGATTCGCACGATGGGTTTTAGAGGTGAAGCTTTAGCATCCATTGCTGCAGTTGCTCAAGTACAATTAAAAACAAGAAGGCCAGAAGATGAATTGGGTGTCGAAGTGGTCATTGAAAATAGTAAAGTAGTCTCTGCTGTTCCCGTTGCAAGCCCGATTGGAACCAGCATTAGTATGAAAAATTTATTTTTCAATGTCCCTGCCAGGAGAAATTTTTTAAAAAGTAATGCTGCCGAACTTAAACATATATTAGAAGAGTTCACAAGGGTTGCTTTGGCTTTTCCTGAGATTTATTTTAATTTAAACAACAATGGGCAAGAAGTATACCATTGGGAAGGTGGTAGCTTTAAACAGAGGGCTATTCAAGTTTTAGGCAATAGCTATCAAAGCAAATTGGTGACAGTGGGTGAACATACCGATTACCTTACTATTTCAGGATTTGTTGGAAAACCTGAGACTGCAAAAAAAACAAGAAGTGACCAATACTTTTTTGTCAATAGAAGATTCATAAAAAGTGCCTATTTGCACCATGCTATTGCAAATGCATTTGAAGGATTGATAGCAAAAGACAGCTATCCAAGTTATATTTTATACATCGATGTAGATCCATCAAAAGTGGATATCAACGTTCATCCTACCAAACAAGAAATTAAGTTTGAGGATGATAAAATTATTTACGCTTTTGTTCAAGCTGCAGTAAAACACGCATTGGCACAATTTAGCATTGCTCCATCTTTAGATTTTTCTTTGGATGCCAATATTCAACAATTAGATGCGATTCAAAAGCCATTTACAGAAGGACAAGTACAAGAAACTTCGAAGAAATCATTATACGAAGGATTTACACAAAAGCATCAGGCACATTTTATTCCAAAATCAGAACAAGCGGGACAACAGGACTGGAAAAGCTTTTTCACAGAAATGCCTACTGCAAATCAAGCGTTCATTGTCAAGTCTTCTTCGATGGGCTTATACAAAGAGGACGAATCATTATCCGTTCCTGAAGATGCATTTTTAATGCAATTGCATCAGACCTATATTATCGCACCCACCAAGAGCGGCTTAATTATTATTCATCAGCAGTTAGCACACGAGAGAGTACTGTATGAAAAATACCAAAAAGCAAGTACACAGCCACATGCTACACAGAAAAGTTTGTTTCCTGTAATGCTAGAATTAAGTGCAGCTGATGCAGTCCTTTTGGAAGAGATGATTGATGACTTAGCAAATATTGGATATGAGATTGAATCTTTTGGTCAAAACAGTTTCATTATTCAAGGCATACCGGCTGATGTGCTTGCAGGTAATGAAAAAAATGCCATCGAACTTTTGCTAGAACAATTCAAACATTTTAGTGCAGATTTAAAATTCAGTAAAAGAGAGAAATTAATTCGTTGCATGGCACGTCAAATGGCTATCAAAGCAGGACAGAGCCTTGGGCAAAAAGAAATGCATGGCCTAATTGAATCGTTGAGTGCATGCGATATTCCCAATACCACTGCATCAGGAGCACCAACATTCATAGAATTCAATGAGGATTATTTAGATCGACTATTTAGTAAGTAGTCAACTTACAACCCTTTTGTTACACTCGTTAAATAGGTTTCAACAGCTTTTCTAACCTGAGCACTCGATTTGCTCATGTGATTCGCAATCAATACTGAAAAATATAATTTTTGATTTTTGGGGGTGTAGATAAATCCACTCAAAGCGACTTGCCCTCCCAATGTCCCTGTTTTTGCATAAATTGTTCCTGGGAAATTTTTATAATAGGCAGCAATTGTGCCTTCTCCCCCTTTTTCAAATATATTTTTTATGCGTGCTTCGCCAAACTTATTTTGCATTTGTTGCAAAATGGCTACATAATTTTCAGGCGTATTTAAATTATATCGACTCAGTCCACTGCCATCAACCCAACGCATTGGTTGTGGTAAATTTGAAAAAAGTAATTTAGTAGCAGTATCAATGAATGCGGCGTCATCCATCTTGCCCAATAATTGTTCACTTGACATTAAAACAATTTGATCTGCATAAAAATTATCACTTCGTAACATCATCATTTTTAACAGGCTATCAGTTGGAACAGTTCTGATTGTTTTAAAGCCATCAGATGGTATTTTAATGTTTTTATTAATAGTTACTTTTTTATTTAAAGTATCATTTATTAAATCCACACCCAAAAACAAGGGAGCGTATTGTTGGTCAAATGGTACTTGAAAATATTTACGCTTATTACTTTCAGCAGTAGTATAAAAACGATTTCCAGTAAAATCTCTAGTCCAATTTTTTTCTTCTACTTTATGTAAATCTAAATAATCCTTAAAAAAATAAAAGGGCTTTATGGAATCTATTTTTTTATTGCTTTGATAAAAGTGTACTACATTGCCATAGATTGGCATCCTACTTCTTTCTGGCTGATAATCTTCTGCGTAATCATTCCATGCCCATCCATTACCAAATATTTCAAAATGATCTTGAACTTGATTCGTGGTAATCAGCACTTGTTTATTGGTGTTTTTTATTAAATCCACTACTGGCTGGTACTTAAATTCAGGATGAAAAAAACTTGGGTCACCCTGAGGGATTAAAAAAATTGTATCCTTATGATCTGCCATCTTCCAACCAGGTAATGAATCTCCAAGAAATTCAAGCCCTAAATATGTAGCTATTATTTTTGTATTACTTGCGGGTGTAAAATAATGATCACTCTGGTATTTAGTTAGCCATTTACCCTTGGTATCATTGTAAATGGCAATTCCGATATGGGCGCCTTTAACGGCCTCTGTGCTAAGTAATTTTTTTTGAGCTTGACGAACCGTACAAGCACTTAAAAGCATTGCAATACTTGCAATTACAAACAATACTTTAAACCAATTTTCAAATTTAAAATTTGTTATTCTCTTTCTAAAGCTCTTAGCCATCTTTCAGGGATTTCGTTATTAGAAGCAATTAAATAATCTTTATAGCTACAAGGCATCCATTCATCATTATGTAATTTCATCCACCATCTACCCGTACTCTTACTTTGCAAAAATTGGGTGTCAATATCCGAAAATGCAATTTGAAATTCTTTGAAACGATCTAAAGCCGTCAATGGTGCTTCTTTTTTCCCGCGATGCACCCCATCGATAATATACCAAATCATTTGCGCCATCTGGATGGCAGTTAAACCATGGTGGTCTAATTCTGCTTGATACCCAAATAACCCAATAGAACTTGTTTTCCAACTCATGCCAGCGTATTGCATTAAGACACATGCTTCTTCGCCATTAAAACCATTAGGTGTGATGATATTTGCAGGTGCTTGTGCATGCTGAATAGCACTTATATCAAAGCTCATCATATGACTATCTCTTATCACCGGCTCCATCTCTTCAATGCTTTCACGGACTACACCCAATCTAAAACAATCAAATCTTAACTTATCAATGGTTTCTAGCATGTGGGGATGCATAAAATAACTCTGGAACCCTATATGAGCATAATGATTTAAATGATTTGGCAAACCTGTAAATAATTCTTCTAAAAAATGATCCGATGGCAATCTTGCTTCTAAGTCTAAATCTATTTTAGCATCCGCCACAACCGCATTCACTAAAGTTGGTATTGAAGTGTATGCATGGTACTGAGGAAGTGTTAAATCATGAGACCCCCCCATGATGACTACCTTTTTATTCTGTAGTATAAGTTCTGCAATGACCGTTCTTAAAGCTGCATAACTATCTTGGATAGTTTGACCTAGTTTCACATTGCCCAAATCTGCAATGGTCACCTGAGCGTGCCAATAATATAAATTATATAAAGCTGCACGAACATTATTTGCTGCCTCGAAGCTGTTTAAAACAAATCCAGCACCCCTACATTCCCCAGCTCCAATTAAAACGATATCTGCATCAGTAATATCTGGAAGGGCTGATTCGTAAGATTTAATATGTTTACCTAGTTGAGTATCTCGATAACCTTCGTCCTTTGAAAGATAGGCTAGGTTAATTGGTTCTACAAAATCTTGTATTGAGGACAATGACATGGGCTAAATTTATCTATCAATACAAACGATAAATTTGGCCAAAGATTGCGTTATCAGGACTTAATCTTGGAATTTATAGCCTACCCCCCTCATTGAAATAAAGTGTTTAGGGTGCTTTGGATCCAATTCGAAGTACTTTCTAAAGTTGAGTATGAAATTATCGATCGTTCTGGTATTGGGGAATACCTGGTAACCCCATACCAACTGTAAGATTTTCTCTCTGGTCACGACGGTATTTTTATGCTCAATCAACAGTTTTAACAATAATAACTCCCTTTTAGTGAGCGTGATATTTTTGCCAGATGCCAATGCAACTTCAGAAGCATTAAAGTCAATGGTATGTCCCTGAAATTGATATCTCTCAACTGGAGGCGATTGAAGCACTTGTTGCGTATGCTTTTGAATTAATTTAGTAACTCTTAGTAATAATTCTTCTAAGTTAAAAGGTTTTGTTAAATAATCATCTGCTCCCAATTTAAGGCCATGAACCCTATTGGCACTTGTATTTTTTGCACTTAAAATCAAGATTGGTGTATCATTATTATTCAACCTTAAACGTTCAGTGATACTAAACCCATCCAAGGAGGGCAGCATAATATCCAGAATAATTAAGTCGTAGTGTGCTGTCTGTAATTGCTTTAAAGCATCTTGACCATCAAAAGCAGAATCTACCTCATAACCTTCCAGCTCTAAATTTAACTTTAATGCTTCATGAAGATGCTCTTCGTCTTCCACCAATAAGATACTGTGTTTTTGCATGATTACTCTGCCTTAAATTGTACTACAAAATTACTTCCTTTAGGTTGATTTGGCTTTACCATAATCGTACCTGAATGAAATGTGACAATTTTTTTACACAAATACAAGCCTAATCCTGTGCCCTTTGTTGTCCTGGTCTGCTCGGCACCTACTCTATAAAATTTCTCAAATACTTTTGTCCTCTCTTCTATTGCAATGCCAATCCCTTCGTCTTTTACTGAAAGAATAATTTGGTCAGCATCTTGACTTAAATCAATGTAGATGGGCGATCCAGGATCTGCATATTTATTAGCATTGTCTAAAAGGTTATTCACCAATAACTGTAATAATAAGGGCTCTCCTTGCATTTGAATACCTGGCATTACAGAAGCAACGCACTGTCTGTTGGCATAACGTTCTTCAAATGATTGCAAGCATTGAACAACAATGGTTGAAAGACTTACAACTTGTTTATTGGCTTCATATTGACCCATATCCAACTGAGAAGCTAATAAAATATTATTACACAATGCATCTAAACGCTTGGTTTCCTTAAGTGAATTTTGTATTAAATGTTTTTGTTGTTCTGGCTTTAAATCTCTTTTAACGATGGTCTCTAAATTCAACTGAGTGACGGCAATAGGTGTTTTTAGTTCATGGGTAACAGCCATCATGAAATTTTGTTGTAAAGTTGAATATTTTAATTGTTTCAAAAGAGAGCGGTATACATAGATCGCACCCAGTAAAAAAAGCATTAAAAAAGTCAATCCCTCTCCAATATATTGTTTGGTTTTTCTTTGAGCAAAAGCCTCAATTGCTTTAATATGCTGCTGATCAACTTTTTTTGCCACTACTAAGGTTTCAATTTTAGTAGCTGTCAACAAATCATTTTGCTTTACCAACGTCACATACCACCATATAAAAGCTGCAACCATATAAGTAAGGAACAGCCAGTAAATAATTCTTACCCAGACAAGTTTGGTGATGGTGAATTGCATTTTACAAAGTAACTTTTTCAATTCTAATGCCAGTTGATAATATAGACTGTAATGGATCTTCACGCATAGTATGCTTAATTATAAACGTATTGATCCCATATTTTAATTTTATAGGTTGCTGGGTTAATGGAATTCGTTGGTCAAAGATATCATCCATCCCAGTACCAAGCCAGCCCTTTTGGTCGTCAGCTAGGGGTAAATTAAACTGCTGAATTATAGGCCTCTGACCAGTAATTTGATGGGTTAATTCAACCCAGATGTTTTTATAACGATAAGCATTGTGGTGTCTAATTACAAAAATAACCTTATACAAGTGACTGGTGTCAGTAATTTTAAATTGGTATTTTTCTGGTTTTGAACTATTCCACTGGTGGTCTGGATGGATGGTATTTTGTTCAGACAAAGGAATTGTTTGGCAAGCCCCAAGACTGATTAAAAAACAAATACTAGCAACAATATGAATCAACTTCCCCATTTACAATACATTTAAAATTTGTTCTTTTGCTTTTTCTAGTTCATCTTTCATCACGATCACGGCTTTTTGAATAGCTACATCATTGGCCTTAGATCCTGTTGTATTGATTTCTCGACCCATTTCTTGCAGCACAAAGGATAATTTTTTTCCTTTATTAGGATCCTTTTCTAAAAGAATTGATTTAAAATACGCACAATGATTGGTTAAGCGAACACGCTCTTCGGAAATATCAATTTTTTCAATATAATAGATCAATTCTTGTTCGAGACGATTGTTATCATATTTATCTGGTCCCACATTTTGCTCTAATAGTTTTACCAATCCCTCTTTAATTTTGGTTCTTCTATTTGGTTCTAATTCTGCAATTACGGCCTGCTGTGCTTCAATGGCAGCAACCCTTTCCAATAAGTCTACTTCAATGGACCTTCCTTCTTCTTGTCGATGTTTATTCAATAAATCGATTGCTTGTTTTAATAGTCCAAAAACAGCTTGTTGCTCATCATCAGATAATACTTCATTCGTTGAAGCAACAACATCTGGCATTTTCAATAAAGTGCTTAAAATATTTTCTTTACCAATACCTAGTTCATCTGCTAGTTCAACAATTGGTTGGTAATAAGATTTTGCTAAAGCTTTATTAATATTAACTGGTTTTGAAGCACCATTGGACCTTACAGCAATGGAACATTCTATACTACCTCTAAATAAATGTTCATTCAAAGTATTTCTAATTTCTACTTCAATCGGCTTTAGTAAAGAGGGGATATTTAAACGAACATCAAATTGTTTTCCATTTAAAGACTTGACTTCCACTAAAAGTGTTTTATCATTAAATGTCATTTCTGCCCTACCATAGCCCGTCATTGAATACAACATAAGTATACCTTTATTTAATGCATAAAGGTATTAAATAATGAGCTTGCAAGCGCTAAAGTTTGTACTTTAGCGAAGATTTTAACCCATGTACGATAAAGCACAAATACAAGCATTACAGCAAGACACAAAGCAATTTTTAACGACACCTTTAAGCATTGAACTTAATGCGTTAAAAAAAGTCTTAAAGTTTCATGAATACCAATATTATGTAGTCAATGAGCCCTTAATTAGCGACTACGAATACGATCAACTTTATCAGGCTTTGTTAAAAATAGAAGCCGCAGATCCATCTTGCATCACCCCAGATTCCCCAAGTCAAAGAGTAGGCAATAGTTTGAACAGCAATTTTGAAACCCTGCCACACTTAGTGCCCATGTTGAGTTTAGAGAATAGCTATAATGCAGAAGATCTAAACGATTTTGACCGTAAGGCAAGAGAAAGTGCAAACCAAGAAAAAATCACCTACTGCGTTGAACCTAAATTTGACGGGGCAAGTATTTCATTAATATACGAAAACGACATATTAGTACGCGCATGCACGAGAGGAGATGGAGTTGCAGGAGAAGACATTACAAACAATATCAAACAAATACGATCCATACCTCTAAGCATACCTCTCGCTGAATGTGGCATTCAACAAATTGAAGTTCGCGGTGAAGTGATTATGAGTAAACAAGCTTTTGATACTTTCAATGAAAAACTGAAAGCAAAACAACAAACCACACTTGCTAATCCAAGAAACGCAGCTTCTGGCAGCTTAAGAATGAAGGATCCCAAAGAAGTTGCAGAGAGAAATTTAGACGCTTTCATATACCATATAAGTTATGTCTTAGCAATTCCAGGTAGTACATTAAGTCCTTTGTTAAAGACCCATAGCGGTGCATTAGAATTATTATGGAACATGGGTTTCAGGTCCCCAGAGAAAGAAAAGCAACTTTTTCATTCAATGCAAGAGGTGATTGATTATTGTAGTGTAGCTGAAGCATCAAGAGACCAACTGCCATATGAAATTGATGGGCTAGTTATTAAAGTCAACGATCTTGCTTTACAAGAAAAACTAGGAATGACTTCGCACCATCCAAGATGGGCAATCGCCTATAAGTTTAAAGCAAGACAAGCCACCACTATTTTAGAAAGTGTAGAATTTCAAGTCGGTCGAACTGGTGCTGTAACGCCTGTTGCTAAATTAAAACCAGTGGCAATTGGAGGTGTCACCGTATCAAGCATCTCAATGCATAACGAAGAATATATCATTGATAAAGACTTGCTTTTAGGAGATACGGTGCTTATAGAAAGAGCAGGGGATGTCATTCCACAAATTGTACAATCCATAGCAAGTTTAAGAACCGGTAGTGAAAAAAAGATTCAATTCCCAACCCATTGCCCTATATGTCATACAGCACTTGTAAAAGAATTAACAGAAGCAGTTTGGAGATGCACGAACATAAATTGTAGTGCTCAAATTGTCGAACGTATTGCACATTTTGTAAGCAAGGATGCAATGGACATTAAAAATTTAGGTGAAGCGAATATTAAAAAATTCTTTGAGCTTGGCTTATTAAAAGACATACCAGGAATCTACAAGCTTGAATTTGAACGCATCAGCCAACTGGAAGGATTTGGGAAGAAAAGTATTGACAATTTAAGCACTGCTATAGAAGCATCAAAACAACAACCATTACACCGACTAATTTATGCATTAGGCATAAGGTATGTAGGAGAAACAACGGCTAAAACGATCGCTAGCAAAATAAATCACATACTTGACCTAACCAAGATCACTGAAACAGAATTACTTGAATTTGAAGATATTGGCGCAAAGGTAGCAAACAGCATCGTACAATTTTTTAAAGACCCTGCACAATTAAAAATGATCGAGTCATTAATTCAACTAGGATTAAATGTAGAACAGACCAATCACCAACAAGCAGATGGCACATTGACTGGATTGAATTTTTTATTTACAGGAACCCTAAACCAGCTAAAACGAGCAGATGCTGAGGCGATGGTTGAAGCCAGAGGTGGACATATTTTGAGTGGCGTAAGTAGCAAATTAAATTATCTAATTGTTGGAGAAGATGCTGGCAGCAAATTAGAGAAGGCGAAAAAAATAGCCTCGATAAAAATAATTACCGAGGCTGAGTTTGTAGATTTAATAAAATAAATTCTTTATTTTATTAAATCTACCCCATCTTATGATTTTTTGAGGGGCCCCATAAACGAGTCCCTCAATATATTTTTGAACTAGTTAAATTATAATTTTACTATTCAAGCCACACAAATAAATTGACTAAATAATACCCCTAGCTGCCAAATATTCCGCAATTTGTACTGCATTTGTAGCAGCCCCTTTACGCAGGTTATCACTTACAATCCACATGTTCAAAGTCTTTGCTTGGGTTTCATCACGACGCAATCTACCCACAAATACATCGTCTTTTTCGTGGGCCCATAATGGCATTGGGTAAAACTGCGCTGAATCATCTTGTTGCAATACAACGCCAGGTGCTTGAGACAGTAATGTAATAAGTTCCTTTAAATCAAATTCATTTTCAAATTCTACATTTACACTTTCACTATGACCACCAATAACTGGGATTCGGACTGTAGTAGCAGTAACTTTAATGGTATCATCTTGCATGATTTTACATGTCTCTTTCACCATTTTCATTTCCTCTTTAGTATAACCATTTTCTAAAAAGACGTCGATCTGAGGAATCACGTTTAAATCAATTGGATATTTATATGCCATTTGATCTGCACTTAGTTTTTCTCCCTTGCGTTCACTGAACAATTGATCCACCGCTTGCTTACCAGTTCCTGTTACACTTTGATAGGTACTTACTACTACTCTTTTGATCTTATATTTTTCATGCAATGGTTGTAAAGCAACCACCATCTGAATGGTTGAACAGTTTGGATTTGCAATGATAAAATCTTCTGCAGTTAAGACTGATGCATTGACTTCTGGCACTACTAATTTTTTTGTAGGATCCATCCTCCACGCAGATGAATTATCAATTACACGTATGCCCGCAGCAGCAAATTTTGGTGCCCATTCCAATGAAGTACTACCCCCGGCAGAAAATATGGCAACAGCAGGTTGCGCAGCAATGCCCTCCTCCATACCTACCACTTTATATCCCTTACCTTTAAAATAAACTTCCTTGCCAACAGATCGTGCTGACGCAACTGGTACTAACTCACTTACAGGAAAATTTCGTTCCGCAAGTACTTCTAACATTTTGGTGCCCACTAAACCAGTAGCACCGACAACTGCAACTTTCATATTTCTTAATTTATAAATTCAATTTTATGGTCAATTATAATTCCCAAAGCCCTCACATAAAAAAACCTTCCAATTTCTTGGAAGGCTTCTGAGTATATTATAAGACATACAAAAAAATCAGACCTTCCTTTTACAGTGGTTTCTTAATTTGTTTTGTATGTTTAATTTGCTTGTTCATCTTTACAAAAATAGTAGGTTTGATATACATGACAAAATTAAACTAACTCAATATCAAAATTCACTAACTGAACAAACGATTGTACGCGTGCTTTGATATCTTCTACATTAATCTCTGTTAATCGTTCTGTACCAAATTTCTCTACGCAGAAACTAGCCATAGCACTGCCTAAAATGATAGCCGACTTCATGTTCTCAAATGAAATGTCCTTTGTCTTAGCAAGGTGCGCTACAAAGCCACCTGCGAATGTATCACCAGCACCAGTTGGATCAAATACTTCTTCTAAAGGTAATGCAGGCGCAAAGAATACTTCATTCTTATGGAACAATAAAGCACCATGTTCTCCTTTTTTGATGATCAAATATTTAGGACCCATGTCCATGATCTTCTTTGCTGCTTTTACTAAGCTGTATTCACCACTTAATTGTCTTGCTTCACTATCATTCACCAATAAGACATCCACTAAACTAATCGTGTGTTTTAAATCATCCATCATGATTTCCATCCAGAAATTCATTGTATCCATTACAATTAATTTTGGACGATTTTTCATTTGTTTAATCACACTACTTTGAACAGCAGGGACTAAATTACCCAACATTAAAATCTCACAATCTTGATAACTATCTGGAACGACTGGTTGAAAATTTTCCAATACATTCAACTGGGTGTCCAATGTATCACGCGTGTTCATATCTAAATGATATTTACCACTCCAGAAAAACGTTTTCTCTTCTTTTTTAATTTGTACACCTTCAAGTTCAACACCTCTTGCAGTCAATGCATCTAATTGTGCTTGTGGAAAATCTCCCCCTACAACTGAAATTTGTTTAACTGTTGTAAAGTTTGAAGCGCACCAAGCAATATAAGTTGCAGCACCACCAATAATTTTATCACTTTTCCCAAAAGGGGTTTCAATGGCATCAAAAGCCATAGATCCAACGACTACTAAAGACATGTGTATTTTTTTGATTTTCAGTTGCGAAACTACGATTTTTAAAACATCCAACCCAATGCAATACAAGCAGTAATAGTTCCTAGAACACAAGTGATTGATTATCAAAAAACTAACAAATTTTAATATTTTTTTAAAAAAAATCAAAAATCTTGGTTATTATTTGATAGTTTTGTGCTAACAAACGATAAATAATAATTTATGGCAAGAATCAAAACCGAAAAAAACGGATCTAGAAAAGACGTGATCGTGAGTAAAGCAGCAACGCTTTTTAGAGAAAAGGGATTCAAGGCTGCCAGTATGCGTGATTTAGCAGAGGCTGTGGGTGTTGAAGCCGCAAGTTTGTACAATCATATCAAATCAAAAAGTGAATTATTACATGAATTGGTATTCAATGTAGCCAACCGATTTGTATTAAAAATTGATGAAATTGAATCAGAACCAATCAGCTCTTTAAAAAAAATGGAGAAGATTTTACGATTTCATATCGTAGAAATGATTCATAATTATGAAGAAGTTTATGTGAGCGATAGAGAATGGAAGCATTTATCTGATCCTTATTTATCCAATTATCAGAATCAAAGAAGAGTATATCGTAAAAGATTAGCTGCAATCATTGAAGAAGGCATCAGAAACAAAGAAATCAAGCCAATCGACGCACCTACTGTAGTGTTGATCTTTTTACATGCTGTAAGTGGAATTGAAAGTTGGCATAGATCAACCAAAAAAATAAGCGCAGAAGAATTAGAGCAAAATATGGTAGCAATTTTAATTGATGGACTGAAAGCAAATAGTTAATTGTACCTAACAATACATAAAAGCCTTCTCCAATAGAGAAGGCTTTTTTATTCAACAAGATTACCGCTTGATTGTATTAACTTTGTGTCTTATAACAAGAGCAAGTGTCAGAAAGAAATAATTTTATAGATTACATCCGCATATTTGCCCACAGTGGACATGGCGGTGCGGGCTGTAGGCATTTCCTAAGGAATAAGCTAACAGCGAAAGGTGGGCCTGATGGTGGTGATGGAGGAAGAGGTGGACATGTGATTCTCAGGGGGAATGCACAACTATGGACTTTATTGCATTTAAGATACCACAAAAATGTACTTGCAAAAGATGGTGAAAATGGATCTAAAAATAGGTGTACTGGAAAAGATGGTGAAGATATCATTATAGAAGTGCCATTGGGGACCATTGCTCGAGACGAAGAAACTGGTGCAATTGAAGCTGAAATATTACATGATGGACAAGAAATTATTTGGTTAAGAGGCGGAAGAGGTGGTTTAGGGAACTCCAATTTTGCAACCCCCACTCAACAAGTGCCTGAATATGCACAACCTGGAGAAGCTGGTGTAGAAGGATGGAAGCAAATTGAATTGAAAGTTTTAGCTGATGTGGGATTGGTGGGTTTCCCCAACGCAGGAAAGTCAACACTACTATCTGCAATTACAGCAGCGAAACCAAAAATTGCAAATTATGCTTTTACCACTTTGACACCGCAGTTAGGCATGGTTGAATATCGAAATAATCGTTCTTTTTGTATCGCTGATCTTCCTGGTATTATAGAAGGCGCAGCTGAGGGAAAAGGTTTAGGACATCGTTTCTTAAGACATATTGAAAGAAATGCAGTTTTACTTTTCTTAATTCCTGCGGACTCTAATGACCATAAAAAAGAATTTGAAATTTTAAAGAATGAATTGAATGAGTTCAATCCTGAATTATTACAAAAAGATTTTATCATTGCTATCAGCAAATCAGATCTATTAGACCAAGAATTAATGGATGCAATCGAAAAAGAACTACCAGAAAATATTCCTCATATTTTTATCTCATCTGCTATTGGTAAAAACTTGATGGAATTGAAAGACCTTCTTTGGAAAACATTGAATAAGCCTGTTGATGCTTGATACATAGTTAAATACTGAATAAAATCCCGCTATAAATTAAATTACTAGCTATAAAAAAAAGAGTCTCGATGATCGAGACTCTTTTTTTTATTCAAATTGCTATTGACTATTGTGCAGCTTGTTTAGAAGCTTTGTTTCGATCGTTTTCATCTAACAAAGTCTTACGCATACGAACCGACTTCGGAGTCACTTCTATACACTCATCAAACTGAATATATTCCATACACTCTTCTAAAGTGAATTGTAATTTTGGAGTAATACGAACACTATCATCAGAACCACTCGCACGGTGGTTGGTTAATTTTTTCATCTCGACAGCGTTGATATTCAAATCTCCTGGCTTGATATGTTCGGCCAATATTTGACCAGCATATACTTCTTCACCTGGTTCGATAAAGAAACGACCTCTGTCTTGTAATTTATCAATTGAATAAGCAGTGGTTGTGCCGCCTGTTTTTGCAATCAATACACCATTATTTCTTCCAGGAATTGGCCCTTTCCAAGGCTTATATTCATTGAATCGATGTGCCATAACCGCTTCACCTGCAGTTTGTGTTAACATTTGAGAACGCAAACCAATCAAACCTCTAGAAGGAATATCGAATTCCAAATGTTGCATAGTCCCCTTTGATTCCATGATCAACATTTCTCCTTTCTTCTGAGTCACTAAATCGATTACTTTACCGCTAAATTCACTTGGGACGTCTACTACTAAAATTTCGAATGGCTCATGTTTTTTCCCCTCAATATCTTTTACCAAAACTTGGGGATTACCTACTGTTAGCTCATACCCTTCACGACGCATTGTTTCCACCAATACACCTAAGTGTAAAATACCACGACCATACACCAAGAAACTATCTGCACTATCTGTTTCTTCGACACGTAATGCTAAGTTCTTTTCCGTTTCTTTAATTAAACGATCACGAATATGACGAGATGTTACAAACTTTCCTTCTTTACCAAAGAAAGGAGAGTTATTGATACTAAAAGTCATACTCATTGTAGGCTCATCCACACTGATGATTGGTAATGCTTCTGGGTTTTCTGGATCAGCAATGGTATCACCTATATTGAATTCTTCTAAACCAACCACAGCGCATAAATCACCAGAAACAACTTCTGTTACTTTACGCTTACCCATTCCTTCGAAAACGTATAATTCTTTTACTTTGTTTTTCTTGATGCTGCCATCAGCTTGCACCAACACAATGTTTTGTCCTTCTTTAATTGAACCTCTTTCAACTTTACCAATCGCAATACGACCTAAGAAAGTAGAATAATCTAAAGAAGTAATTTGCATTTGTGTTGGTCCCTCTTTTACCTGAGGACCTGGAACATATTTCAAGATACCATCCATTAATGGAGTGATGTCTTCGCAAGGCGTTAAGCTATCATTGAACCAACCATTCTTTCCACTACCATAAAAAGTTGGGAAATTTAATTGGTCTTCAGTTGCATCTAAGTTGAAGAATAATTCAAAAACTGCATCATGTACTTCGTCAGGACGACAGTTCTCTTTATCTACTTTATTGATAATTACAATTGGCTTTAAATTTAATTGTAAAGCTTTTTGTAATACGAAACGAGTTTGAGGCATAGGTCCTTCAAAAGCATCTACTAATAAGCAAACACCATCTGCCATTTTCAACACACGTTCTACTTCACCACCAAAGTCAGAGTGACCTGGGGTATCAATTACGTTAATTTTAACGTCTTTATAAGTTACTGAAGCATTCTTACTTAGGATAGTAATACCTCTTTCACGCTCTAATTCATTGCTATCCATGATCAATTCACCAGTCTCCTGATTTTCTCTGAATACCTTTGTAGCGTGTAAAATTTTGTCAACTAGGGTGGTTTTACCGTGGTCAACGTGCGCAATAATCGCGATGTTTCTTATTTCCATGTACTGTTTTGAGGCTGCAAAGGTACGCCGTTTACAGTCCTAAAAAAAACAAAAGGGTGAAAAAGGACATTAGTGTCTTAAATGCGTATATATATTTTAAATTTATCTAATATATAACCCAATAACCAGCAAACCAACATATACGAAATTGAAAAAGCTAGGGAGCCCCAATAAGGATTTAAATGAGAAAATCCTAGCTTAAAAAGCCAGTCAAACAAACTGCCAGTTCCATTCGGCTCCTTTGACAAGTTAAGTGAAACAAGTAAAATCTCTGAAAAAAGGTAGATAGCTAATGGATTTTTACCAAAAACTTCAAAAAAACGAGCAAATTGGTGTTGTCTATGTAATTCCATTCTGTAAATAATGGTAGCGAGGATAATCATATCCAAACCAATTGTTAGCACCACAAATGAGCTGGTCCATAATTTTTTATTGATAGGGAACTCATAATTCCACATGAATGCTAAAAAAACAAAGCCAGCACCCCACATCAATAGGTGCGTTAGCCCTTCGTAAGATTTCCCATTTGTACGTACAAAATTGCCAATAATAAAGCCAACCAACACATTGACAATTGCTGGCAAGGTGCTGAGCAAACCTTCTGGATCAAAAGCGATGCCTTCACCGTGGTATAAGTGATTCGGTCCAATCAAAAATGCATCTAACCTTAAAACTGCATTACCAGTTAAACTCAATGGATCACCTGCTTGTCCAAAATGGATGGCCAAGTACCAATAGGTTAAAAGAAGTACTGCAGTTAAAATCTTAACGACACGCTCATGCATAAAATGGGCAATCAAAGCAGCGATACCATAAGCCAATGCGATACGTTGCAATACTCCAAATATTCTTGTATCCTCCAATGCACCAGTAAATGGGAACCAATACATTAAAAATCCCAGGGTGAATAAAATAAGTGTACGTTTAGTGATCGTATACAACACCTTCCATCTACCTTGTTTTTCTAAATTTGGCAAAACAAAACTCAATGAGTTTCCCACAGCAAATAAAAAGGAAGGAAAAACTAAATCTGTTGGTGTAAACCCATGCCAATTTGCATGCATAAATGGGGCGAATGTATGTAGTGGATCACCAGGAGTGTTGACAATGATCATTAAACATATCGTCATCCCACGAAAAACGTCTAAAGATAAAAATCTTTCTTTTGTCATAGCAGCAATTTAGTGGTTTAAGATAAGCAAAATATTTTTTTTAAGCAGTCAAAATAACTAGCTTTAAAATAAATATACACTTATGCGTTTGCTAAAAATAATCATTCTATCCATTTTTACTTTGATTGGTATTTATTTTTTAGGCCCACACCCATCAAAGCCAATTTTTAATTTAACATTACCAAATGTTGCAAGTATCAATGAATTGGACCAATTTGTAGCAAAAGTTGAATCAACGCATAAAATTAAGCCCAATAACGAGGCTAAAATAATTTGGGCAGATAGTTCAAAATCACAAACAGAATACGCTATTGTCTATTTGCATGGTTTTAGTGCTAGTCAAATGGAAGGAGATCCTGTGCATCAAAATATTGCTAAACAATTTCATTGTAATTTATACTTAGCAAGATTGGCAGAACATGGCATAGATACAACAGAGGATTTAATGAACTTGACTGCTGAAAAATATTGGGAATCTGCAAAGTTTGCTTATGCGATTGGAAAACAAATTGGTAAAAAAGTAATTTTAATGAGTACTTCAACTGGTGGTACATTGGCCTTACAGTTAGCTGCAAATTATCCAGAAATTGCAGGATTAATTTTATACTCACCAAATATTCAAGTAAATAACCCTGCAGCTCCATTGCTCAATAACCCATGGGGATTACAAATTGGCAGAACCGTTTTAAAAGGCAACTATGTAGATGTAAAATACACAGATTCAGCCTATCCTAAATATTGGAATAGCCACTACAGAATCGAAGCTGTAGTAGCTTTACAAAATTTATTAGAAGCAACCATGACCGAATCTACTTTTAAAAAAATTCATCAGCCATGTTTAACCCTGTATTATTATAAAGATGAAGCGCACCAAGATAATGTGGTGAAAGTATCAGCCATTCAAAAAATGATGAATAAAATTGCGACCCCAGCAGATTTAAAACTTGCCTTAGCAATGCCCAATACTGGGAATCATGTATTGGCATCACCCATCGTTTCTAAAGATGTTAATGGTGTTGAAATACAAACTGCTAAATTTATCCAAGAGAAAATTATTCGATAAATTAAAAATCGTTACTTCTTTTGATTCAAATAAATGTTGGGATTGAATTAATTGTTGCTATTTAATTAGCACTTAAAATTTATGGATTCGCGATTGCTACACCTATCTTGGAATCAGCAGTTCCATAATAGAGGTACCATTGTTTTTTGAAAGGCACAAGTCCTTCCACAAAACAAACATTATTCACTTCTCCTACTAACTCATAAGCTTTGTTTGGAAAGATAAAATAATGATTACTTCTATCTATTAACTTGTAAGGCGCTGCTGCATCAAACAATGCTTGTCCTGCAGCATAAGTGAACTTAGGCAATGTAGTGTCGCCATTATTTGCAGCATTGCTGCTATTGTAAATTAACACAATACCCTTATTCGTGTACAATGCATAAGGGCCTGGCTCCACTAAGCGACTATCAAAATAGCCTGGCCTTGGATGCAAGACAGAAAATAATTTTGATGATTCTGTGTTTTCCAAGGCATTCCAATGGATTAAGTCTTTTGAATAAGCCATGTATAAATCTGTGTCCCCATAATACATCCAATACAATCCATTGATTTTTTTTGCTACCATTTGATCCTTCAGCTGCTCCACAATGACAGCACCCGATTTTGACCATGAATTGATATACTTTTCGCTTTTTAAAACTGGTCCCATTTTTTGCCAAGTTTTTAAATCACTTGAAATTGCAAAACAAAGTCTGGCAGTTTTCCCGTCATAAGAAGTATAGGTTAAAAAATACTTTCCTTCTGGCGTCATCACAATACGTGGATCTTCTACACCACCGTTCCATTCATACTTTTTTAAGGAATCCTGCATGGGATAAAAAATTGGTGCAGCTTGTTTTGTAAAATGTATGCCATCATCACTTGTTGCCAAACCCAATCTAGACGTCATGGCACTATCTTGTGCTCGATATAATAAATACACTTTACCGTCTTTTACAAATGCAGTGGGATTCAGTACATTCTTTGCTTGCCATTGCACTTGCTCATTACGAACAGGACAAGTAAAAGTAAAGCTATTGTCCGGTGTAAGAATAGGATTAGCAGCGTCCACCTTCACAAATTCCTTAAACGACCAAGCGGCCTTTGCATTTTCAGACTCAGTTGAAAAATTGCAGGCCGCTAGGAAAATTAGTATAGCAATATAAAATGGTTTCATTCAACCAAGTTACAACTTTGATTTTATTCTACAGAACGCTTATGCTTACTAGATACATAGGTATATACAGCAGGAATAACAAATAATGTAAGTACCAATGAAAATAATAAACCTCCAACAACTACTGTTCCCAAAGGCTTTCTACTTGTAGCAGCAGCCCCTAAACTAATGGCAATAGGTAATGCTCCAAGCGCAGTTGCAAGGCTCGTCATTAAAATAGGTCTTAAACGCTGAGTTGCAGCTTCTAAAACCGCTTCTCTTATTGCAAGACCAGCTTCTCTTTTTTTATTCGCAAATTCAACAATTAAAATACCATTCTTAGTCACTAGCCCTATCAACATGATAATGCCAATTTGCGAGAAGATATTTAAGGTTTGATCGAAGATCCAAAGAGAAATCAAGGCGCCAGCAATCGCTAAAGGAACAGTGATCATAATAATAAAGGGATCAGTGAAGCTTTCAAATTGTGCCGCAAGTACTAAGTAAATTAAAATTAACGCCAACAACAATGCATAAGAAGTATTGGATGCGCTTTCTTTAAAGTCCCTCGAAGGTCCACTTAATGCAGTTTGAAAACTCTCATCTAATTTTTCTTTCGCGATACGCTCCATCGCTTTTACACCATCTCCGATAGTTTTGCCCTCTGCTAATGAAGCTGAAATTGTAGCAGAATTAAATCGATTATAATGGTATAAATTTGGAGGATTGCTGTTTTCAACAATCGATAATACACTTGATATTGGAATACTTTCACCACGATTGTTTCTGATATATATTTTACTGATATCAGTTGGCGTATTTCTGTCAGATTTTGGTACTTGCGTAATCACTTCGTACTGACGATCATTCATGATAAAATAAGCTGATCTTGCTCCACTAAATGCCGATTGTAAAGCCTGGGAGATATCTGCAGTAGATAAGCCAAGATCTTTAGCACGCATGCGGTCAATTGTTAAATCCAATTCAGGTTTATTAAATTTTAAATTGACATCCACATTGCCAAAGGTTTTATCTTTTCTTGCAGCCTCTAAAAATTCAGGAATTACGTTTCTGATTTTTTGAAAATCTAAATTTTGAATGATAAACTGAACTGGCAATGAACCTCTAGACATCATACCAACAGAAATGGTTTGTTCTTCGACAGAAAAAATACGAACGTTTTTTAAACGCTTGAATTTTTTATTCAAATCCGCCGCAATCTCTGATTGTGTTCTTGTTCTTTCTTTCACATTTACCATACCCAGCCTACCAGAGGCACCTCCTCCTCCACCACCCCATCCTGGCACACTGCCCCAAGTAAATGCATGTTCTGGAATTGAATCCTGCATAATTCTGATTGCTTTCAATAAATCAGCTCTTAGATCTTCATAACTTGTTCCTTCTGCTGCAGACATCGAAATACGAACTGAACTCTTGTCTTCCATCGGCGCCAATTCGCTTTGAATGTTTTTACCAATTAGTACGATCAAAGCAAAACAGATTGCTACCACTACCCAAGCCATCCACCTAATTTGTAAGAATTTGGCTAATCCGTTTCTATAGCCTTGCTCAATTCCTTTAAAAAATGGCTCTGTTTGCTCATAAAATTTTCCGTGTTGGCCACCATTTCTATTCAGATATACATTCAATACAGGTGTAATGGTCAATGATACAAAGGCAGAAACCAATACAGCCCCTGCAACTACCACACCAAACTCCTTAAATAAAGAGCCTACAAAACCCTGTAAAAAAATAACAGGCATAAATACAACCGCCAATGTGATAGAAGTAGAAACAACCGCAAAAAATATTTCTTTACTTCCTTCTCTAGCTGCTTCTTTGATTGGCAAGCCTTCTTCTAATTTTCTAAATATATTTTCTGTGACCACGATACCATCATCTACCACCAGCCCTGTAGCCAACACAATCGCAAGTAAAGTCAATACATTGATAGAGAATCCAGCGAGATACATGATGAAGAAAGTCGCGATCAATGAAATAGGAATATCTATTAATGGACGAATTGCAATCAACCAGTTTCTAAAGAAAAAGAAAATCACCAACACCACCAAAGCAAAAGAAATAACAATTGTTTCTTTTACCTCAGACAACGCACGACGAACATTGATGGTGTTGTCGATAGGTACAAAAAATTCAATATCAGATTTGTTTTGTGCTTTAACCTGCTCCAATCTTTTATAAAACTCATCTGCAATTTTAATTTGGTTGGCACCTGGCTGTGGAGAGATAGATAACATCACCACTGGTACGCCATTGAAATAAGTGCCCTGGTCTTCTTGTTCTGGACCAAGTTCTACTCTTGCTATATCCCCCAATCTTACAATGCCAGTAGCGTCTTGCTTGATAATGATATTTCTAAAATCAGTTTCTGTTGACAATCTGCCTAGTGTACGAATAATGAATTCGGACTTGTTGCCATAAATACGACCCGCAGGCAATTCAACATTCTCCTTATTCAAAGCTGTTTGAATATCATTAAAAGCAATACCAAATGCATTTAACAAATCTGTATTGGGGAAAATACGCATTGACATCCTCTTGCCACGCACATTTACACTACTCACTTCGTCGATGGTCTGAAACCTCTGTTGCAAAACATTTTCAGCATATTCTGTCAACTCCAATAAGCCTTTAGTTTTACTTCTTAAAGTAAGCATAATGATAAAGTCCGCATTGGCATCTGCCTTTGATACAACAGGTGGATTGTTGATATCTTCAGGTAATGAACGAACCGCTTGTGCCACTTTATCTCGAACATCATTCGCTGCAGTTTCTAAATTCACTCCTAAATTAAATTCAACTGTGATATTCGAATTACCTACTGAACTAGAAGAGTTAATCGTACGTATACCAGGTATGCCATTGATCGCTTTTTCAAGTGGTTCTGTAATTTGACTTTGAATCACTTCAGAGTTGGCTCCAGTGTAAGAAGTTTGCACTGATATAATTGGTGGATCGATTGCCGGGTATTCTCTTAATGCTAAGAAAGAATAACCAACCAAACCAAAAATAATGATTGCAATATTCATCACAGTGGCTAGCACTGGACGTTTTAATGAGAGTTCAGATATATTCATCTAGATAATGTATTTATAGTATGCCTATTTGATGATATCAGCAAGTGGCAATGTTTTCCCAATTTTTAAATCACTTCCATCTCTAACAAAAAGCATCCCAGCAACAATTAAACTATCTCCTAATTGTACACCTGAAGTGATTTCAACTGCAGAAGCAGTGCGATAACCCGTCTCTACATTCACAAATTTTGCTTTTCCATTTTTTACCACCACTAGTTGTTTTACTTTTGAGTCAGGTATAATTACATTGGAAGGCACCATGATGCTTGGCTTTTGTTGATTTTCACCTAAGAAAACTTTTGTGTAAGCACCTAGCATTAGCTTTCCTTGCAAATTTGCACGCACTTTAATGTTTCTTGTTGTAGCAATAATTTGAGGTTCAATGGCAGCAATTGTTGCATTCATTTTAACACCTGGATTGGCAATACTTTCAATGATCAATTTCTTACCTACTTTGATATAATTTTGGTAAACCTCTGGTAGCGTGAAATCAACTTTTAATTGATCTACTTTTTGTAACGTTGCAATCGTCGTTGCTGTGGTGGTATATGCACCCAAACTCACTTGCTTCAATCCCAATTGACCAGTAAATGGCGCTTTTATAATTGTTTTGTCAATCAATGATTGCGTATAGGCCATATCTGCTTTTAAACTATTCACTTGTTGCAAACTAATATCATAATCACTTTGATTAATACCCTTTGCAAGCACTAACTTCTTATTTCTTTGTTCATTGATCGTAGCCAACTCTAACTGTACTTTAATTTTTTGCAGTTGAGCTTGTAGATCAGCATCATTCAATTTAGCCAAAACGGTTCCTGCTGCTACTACTTTACCTTCTGGAATTTGTAAATAAACAATTCTACCATTCGTTTCTGGACGAATATCTACAAACTCACTTGCAACTACAGAACCATTTACCTCTATCACTTTATCAATGATCTGTGCAGATGCGATAGCAATATCCACAGCAACAGGGGCATTGGGATTGAATTTTTCGGTTGACTTTGTCTTTTCCTTGCATGCAAACAATCCTAGGACCAGGATGAAGGCAAAATTGTTTAGATTTCTCAAAATGATCATATTTTAATGATTAAAGATAGCTAAAAAGCCATGTTTTACACAAGAAAATAGATGAGTGGTTGGATTAACGGCCTTGGTTAAATTGAGCCAACTTTTGTTGAATATAAACGCCCAATTCCAAATCGTTAAGTAGCGCCAAGGTCGGATATGAAGGCTTACAGTACTCCATAAATAAATCAAGTCTAATCCCATCCAACTTTGTCAATTTTTGGACAAAGCGCTTCGTAAATCGATAATTGATATACTTCTCTTGCTCTTGGTATAGTAGCCTATTTTGAAGAAATTGAAGGTTACGATTGCGCTTAAACCTAAACATATTGATGAGCTCATTCACATCAAATCCTATTGTCACACCACCATTACCAAAAAAGTTTTGTTGATTGCTCAACTTTAGCCCTGGAGGTTCATAATTAAAATATTTAGCATAGTCGATCCTATTTTGAATAGAATCATACCTATAATAACGACTTCGAACAGTCACTTCTGGTAAATCCACACCTGTTACATGGATCATGATATTGAAATTGCTAGGATCCTCGATGTCATCTACACTAAATTTTTGGGTGTTTTTACCAAATAATGAAAAGGTTAATGAATCTTTTGCTTGTAGTGTAATCAAATACCTGCCTAATGAATCTGTTTGTGTTCGGGTGAACCGACTTTGCACCATGACTGCTTCGATTGGTCTTCTCCCTGAAATATCATAAACTACACCACTAATGGTGCGCATTTGAGCCTTGACCGAAGAAAAGGAAATACAAGAAAAAAATAAAGACAATATGAGAATCTGCTTCATGAATGGCTGTAAAATTAAACAATTCAAACCTTTATTTATGTTAAAATATAAAAGGGAATTGCATTAATAACGCGCCTAAAAGAATAGTACCCAACACCACCCATTGTGGAGCAAGTTTATACCGTACCAATAAAATTGCAGTAGTGCAAAAAACCAATAAATATATTCCAATATTCAATGGACTCAAATTGCCAAGATCAAACAAGATGTCTTTCAATAAATACAATGTAGCACCCAACATGATACCCACTACTGCTGCATAAATACCTTCCAAGGATCTATAAAATAAAGCGTATTTTTTTAATTTTTGCCAGATCGGGAAAAAGAATAAAACGATTAAAAAACTGGGCAAAAAGACGCCAATACTTGCAACTACAGCGCCGATTACTTGTCCTGCTATGCCATATTCCTCAAGTGCCAATGCACCTGTAAAACTGGCAATTGAAAAAATTGGACCTGGTATTGCGCGCACTATTCCAGAACCAGTAAGGAAGGCAGCGCTATTAATTTTAAGTACATCTCTTTTGCTTGCTTTCACTCTATCTGTATTTGGTCTGGTTACATATTGCTCATACATCATAGGAATCAATACATCACCGCCGCCAAATACAAAACTTCCAAATCGATAATTATTTTCAAATAAGTTGTATACTTTTCGATGTTCCCAATTCTGTCTTGTAGCTTGCTCTGACAAAAGCCCGGCAATTAAAAAAAAGAAGACAAATAAATGCAAGTGAATCCATTTTATTTTTTTGGGTGCTGCCCCTTGATCGGGAATTCTTTTATTGCTAAAATTGGTCACAATGCCAGCCAATACAATCACAACAGGAATCGTCCAAGGTGTTTTAAACCCAATAATCGTAAGCACAGATGCTGCAATAAAAACAAACAATGTAATTGTATTGCGAATGGCTTTATTATACAATAGATAAGTTGCACTAGCGATGAACCCAATCACCATTGGTTGTAAAAGATACAAAGTTTTTAAAGCGGGCTTCAAATCAAACTGCGTATATGCAATGGCTAAACTTGCCATAAAACTTGTAGCAGGTAAAATCCAAATAAATAAAGTAATCAGCGCCAAAGGGAAGCCCCCTCTTTTAAAAGCAATTAATACAATAGTTTGAGTGGAGGATGCACCAGGTAATAATTGACAAAACGCATTGTATTCCATTAATTCTTCGGCTGTAAGATCTTTTCTCTGCTCTACAAAACGATGTTGCAATAGACCAACATGCACCTGTGGTCCACCAAAAGCAGTTAAACTATGCTGAAAAACGGCTTTTAAAAAACGTATATGTCTTAATAAACGCAATTAGAATGCTTTATGTAAAATTAAAATAATTTATTTGCATCCTTATTTAAATTATTCTACTCAATCGTTATAAGTAAGTGTTTATATTTGATACCTTTGTGTTATGAGAATCTTTGTTCTAATAGGTATAATATTGATACTAGGTGGATGTGCTAAAAGCAATTATGCAACATTGAAGCCTGCCTATTCTGTTGTAGAATGGGAAGAACAGCCAAATTATAACCAGCTTAAAAACTGGGCAGCGCACCCGCTTAAATATGATCCTTCGGATAGTGTACCAGCTCGCATTGCGAAAGACTACCAATCAAAGCAATTGGTTGATGTATTTTTTATTCATCCAACGACCTATTTAGATCCTAAGCTACCAAACGGCTGGTCCGCATCTCTAAAAGACATTGCGCTGAATATAAAAACAGACTACACTACCATACTGAGCCAAGCAAGTATTTTTAATGAAGTAGGCGCTGTATACGCACCAAGGTATAGACAAGCTCATATTAAAAGTTATTACCCCAAGGACAAATTAGATACTTTGCATGCACTTGCAGCATTTGAGTTAGCTTATCAAGATGTGAAAAGCGCATTTGATTTTTACCTAGCTAATTACAATCAAAACAAACCAATTATTTTAGCTGCACATAGTCAAGGTAGCACTCATGCAAAAAGATTGTTAAAAGAATATTTTGATGGTAAGGCATTGTCTAAAAAACTAGTAGCAGCTTATATTGTTGGTATGGCCATTGATCCGGCGGAATTCACCTACTTAAAATCTTGTAACACACCAACCGAAACAGGATGTATCTGTGCATGGCGCACTTTTAAAGAAGGCTATATTCCCCCTTTTGTGCAAATTGAAAGGTTCAATTCCATTGTAACCAACCCGTTGACTTGGGATAGCAATCAACCTGCAATAGGCAGAGAAGCCAATCCGGGTGCAGTTTTGTATAATTTCAAAAAAGTGATTCCAAAAGTAGCTGGAGCCATCAATCATCAAGGTGTTTTATGGACGCCAAAGCCCAGATTTTTTGGCAATGTTTTATATAACACGAGTAATTATCATATTGCTGACTACAATTTTTATTACATGAGTGTAAGAAAAAATGCCTTTGACAGGGCCATGCAATATATGAATCAGTCTACTGACAACAAAAGTCATTAGAGGAAATTTTAATTCCCAACAACACTTAGGAATTTTATACGCATTATTTTGAGTTGCTCCCAGGTATAATTATTTTCACTCAACTCTTGTTGTGCTATTTGTAATGAAGAAGTCTCACAGCTTTTAAAGTATTCTAGTATTTCCTCTTGATCATATTCGTCTAACCATTCGTCAATTGCATAATCCAAATTTAACTTAGTCCCACTTGCAGCAATTGTTTCCATTTCCTCTAGTAAACTATCAAGTCTTAAATCTTTGTTTTTAGCAATTGTCTCCAATGGAATTTTTTTGTCTACATTCTGAATGATATAAATTTTGTTGCTGGATTTATTGACCACAGATTTCATTACAAAATCATCAGGCTTTTCTATATTATGTTCCACTACATATTGCTCTATCAATGCGATAAAAGGCTTGCCATATTTAATTGCTTTTCCTTTACTAACGCCCTGGCACCTTTCAAGTTCAGTCAATGAAGTTGGATACAAGGTGGCCATGTCTTGTAATGAGGTTTCTAAAAAGATAACAAATGGCGGTAGTCCAATTTTTTTAGCCTCCACTTGTCTTAAGTCCTTTAATAACTCAAATAAACGATTGTCTGTAGTAGCAGCTTCTTCTGCAACTTCACTTTCTTCATCATCTCCCAATTCTGTAGCAAAAACATTTTGTAATACAACCTTGAATGAACCAGGTTTCTTTAAAAATTTCTTGCCTTTGGTTGTTAATTTTAATAAACCATACTCCTCAATATCTTTTTCAATGATTTGCTCGAGCATCGCTTGACGAATCAAACTATTCCAAAATAATTCATCATGCGCTTTGCCTAGCCCAAATACAGGTAATTTCTCATGACGGTATAACCCAATTTGTGGTGTAAAATGACCCGTAATAATTTGAACTACATAATTGGCAACAAAACGCTCATCCAGCGCTTGTATGGTTTCTAATAATTGAACCAATTCCACTTTGGCTTCAAACTTTTCTTTCGGATGTAAACAATTATCACATTTACCACAATTTTCATCAGGCCAAGTTTCTCCAAAATAATGCAATAAGCTTCTTCTTCTACAAACTCCACTCTCAGCAAATGCAACAGTTTCGTCAATTAATTGTGCACCAACTTCTCTTTCGCTCAAAGGCTTATCTCTTAAAAAATGTTCCAGCTTGGATACATCTTTTTGAGAGTAATATAAAATACAATTTCCTTCTAACCCATCTCTCCCAGCTCTTCCTGTCTCTTGGTAATAATTTTCAATTGATTTTGGAATATTATAATGAATGACAAAACGAATATCTGGCTTGTCAATACCCATGCCAAACGCAATTGTAGCTACAATCACTTGCACGTCTTCGTTTAAAAACTGGTCCTGTCTTTCTGCCCTCAATTTCTGATCTAGTCCTGCATGATATGCAACAGCTTTGATATTATTTGCTTTCAATAAGTCAGCTAATTCCTCAGTGGTTTTCCTATTCAGGGTATAAATAATGCCACTTTTTTTCTTGTGCTTTGTAATGTATTTGACAATGCTTTTTACAGTTTGCTCTTTTTTTATTTTGGGCTGAACTTCATAATACAAATTTTCCCTATTAAACGACGAAATTAAAATTTCAGGATTGTTAAGGGCCAGATTTTTCACAATATCGCTCTGAACTTTAGGTGTTGCAGTTGCTGTTAATGCAATGATCGGTGCTGCAGCATTGATCTCCTCCATCATTTCTTTCAATCTTCTGTATTCTGGTCTAAAATCATGACCCCATTCTGAGATACAATGCGCCTCATCCACTGCAAAAAAGGAAACATTTAAATCACTGAAAAAATCTAAATTTTCTTGTTTTGTCAAGGTCTCAGGCGCCACATATAATAATTTAGTCTTACCACTCAGTAAGTCTTCTTTGACCATTTTAACCTGACCCTTATTCAATGAAGAGTTTAAAAAATGCGCTACTTCATCATTTTCACTATATCCCCTCACTAAATCAACTTGATTTTTCATTAAAGCAATCAAAGGTGATACCACGATGGCACACCCCTCTAACATCAATGCAGGCAGTTGGTAGCATAAACTTTTCCCTCCTCCTGTTGGCATGATCACAAATGTATCCCTTCCGCTAAGGAGTGACGAGATTGCCTGCTCTTGCGTGCCCTTGAATTCTGAGAAACCAAAATATTGCTCTAAGGCAGCCACCAAGTCCTTATTTTTTGATGGAACTGTCTTTTTTATCGTTTTTTTAGTCGTGGGCATCTTAATTTGCTTAAAATCAATCCTTTATTGTCTATTTTAACCTATAAGTTAACGTAATTTGTTGAACAAAAGTTCATTCAACTACGTAAATTTTTAAAACAACCATTTATCAAAGCTTGTATTAAAAATGAAGTACAAAGTTAATGAAGTATTACCTTTGCAACACCTATTTAATGCCTATGTCATCTAAAATCAAATCCATCGCTACCAAAGCTTTAAAGATCGAAGCAGAGGCGGTAGCAGGATTAGAAAAGTATATTGACGATCAATTTGTTGCATCAGTTGAAACCATCTTACATGCGAAGGGCCGTTTCATTGTTAGCGGAATAGGAAAAAGTGCCATCATTGCTCAAAAAATTGTTGCTACTTGTAATTCAACTGGCACACCAGCCATTTATTTACATGCTGCAGACGCCATTCATGGAGATTCTGGGATGATTGGAGCAGATGACGTGGTGATGATCATTAGCAAAAGTGGCGAAAGTCCAGAAATTAAAATGTTGGTAGACCTTATTGCTCATTTTGGAAATCCATTGATTGCAATGGTAGGCAATTTGGATAGTTATTTAGCAAAAGCTACTTCATTCATCATCAATACAACTGTAGACCAGGAAGCATGCATCAATAATTTAGCACCTACTTCGTCCACTACTGCTCAAATGGTGATGGGCGATTTAATGGCTATTGCACTAATGGAATTAAAGCAATTTAAATCCAATGACTTTGCAAAATTCCACCCAGGTGGAAATCTTGGTAAAAGATTGACACTTAAAACTGGCACGATTGCAAAAAACAATACAATGCCAAAAGTAGATGCAAACACAAGCATTAAAGAAGTGATATTAGCTATCTCAAAAAGCAGGATGGGCGCAACTGTTGTACTTGATGCAGCAGGTGTCATTATAGGTATGATCACTGACGGTGATATTCGTCGTATGCTAGAACAACATAATAGTATTCAAGATCTAAAGGCGGCCGATATTTTTCATAAAAAGCCCATTACGATTTCCCCCGATACATTAGCCATTGAAGCATTTGACTTAATGAAAACGCATGATATCAGCCAATTGATTGTCGCAGAAAATGGACAATATAGGGGCATGATTCATATGCACGATTTAATGAAAGAAGGGATTTTATAAATCATTTTTATGCAAAACAAGAATCATTATGTAGCCATCATGGCTGGAGGGATTGGGAGTCGTTTTTGGCCAATGAGTAGAACTGCATATCCTAAACAATTCTTAGACGTATTGAATACAGGTAAGACTTTAGTGCAATGGACTTACGAAAGGTATTCAAAATTTATACCAGCCGAAAATATTTACATCGTAACTTCTGAGGAGTACGTTGATATTGTGAAAGCACAATTGCCGTTATTGCCCATTGAAAATATTTTAGCAGAACCTAGTAAAAAAAATACAGCACCTTGTATTGCTTATATTTCTTTTAAATTGGCCCAAATTAATCCTGATGCAAGATTTATAGTGGCACCAAGTGATCATTTGATTTTAGAAGAAGATCGTTTTCAGCAAATCGCTTTGCAAGCACTAGATTTTGTAGAACATATCAAGGCATTGGTCACCCTAGGCATCCAACCTACACATCCAAATACAGGTTATGGGTACATTCAGTATGAAGGCCTTGAAGTCACAAAGGGGGTCTATAAAGTGAAAACATTTACCGAAAAACCAGATTTAGAAATTGCCAAATCATTTTTAGAGAGTGGTGACTTTTTATGGAACGCTGGTATTTTTGCTTGGAAAGCAAGTTCAATTCTTGCTGCATTTGAAAAATACCAGCCTGAAATGTATGAACTATTTGATCAAGAAAAAATACATTTCAACACTACAGAAGAAGCTCAAGCAATACAAAGAATCTACCCGCAGTGTACCAATATTTCAATTGATATTGCCATCATGGAAAAAGCCAATAATGTGTACGTTATGCCTGCTTCATTTGGATGGAGTGATTTGGGCACCTGGAATAGTGCCTATGAAAATATGGAAAAGGACTACCTTGGCAATGCTGTTGCATCGGATAATGTAATTGTAATTGATGCAACAAAATGTATGATCAATTCTCCAAAAGACAAACTAGTAGTCATACAAGGCCTCGATGATTTTATCGTTGTAGATACAAAAGACGTTTTATTAATATGCAGTAAGGATAAAGAGCAATCTATCAAAGAATATGTTGCAGAGGTAAAAAGAAACAAAGGAGATAAATATATCTAAAATGCCTACCTTAGAGTGGTACAGACGATTGCTTAAAACCAAAAACGAACCCCCTCTATGGCGACAATTATAAGTGGTACAGGTAGCATCATACCACATCTTATTAAAACCAATAAGGACTTTGTAGCGAATACATTTTATGATGAACATAGTGAACGCATCAAAACGCCAAACGAAGAAATTGTAGAAAAATTCAAAGGCATCACTGGTATTATGGAAAGAAGGTATGCAGATGTGCATATCAATACTTCAGATCTTGCTACTGCCGCTGCTAAATTAGCGATCGAAGATGCCGGCATTGATCCAGAAACTATAGACCAAATCATTGTAGCACATAATTTTGGCGATGTACAATCTGGCACCATTCAATCGGATGCAATTCCAGCTTTAGCCTCTCGTGTAAAACACAATTTAGGCATTGTCAATCCTAACTGTGTTGCTTATGATATTTTATTTGGTTGCCCCGGTTGGATACAAGGCGTTATTCAAGCCGATGCTTTTATTAAGACAGGCATGGCCAAAAAATGCTTAGTGATTGGCGCCGAAACCCTCAGTAGAGTGGTAGATCCACATGATAGAGATAGCATGATATTTAGTGATGGGGCTGGCGCTTGTATCTTAGAACATTCAGAAAATTCAAATCAAGGTATTTTATCATTTAGTGTACAAAGTCATTGTAATGACGAAGCCTATTTTCTTTATTTGGGCAAATCCTATCATCCAGCAGCAACAGAGGATACAAGGTATATCAAAATGAAAGGACGAAAGGTGTATGAATATGCGATTAAAAATGTGCCAATCGCTATGAAAGCCTGTATTGAAAAAGCAGGTATTGACATCAAAGAAGTAAAGAAATTTTTTTTACATCAAGCCAACGAAAAAATGGATGAAGGATTTATCAAAGCTTTGTATAAACTTTATGACATAAAAGAAATTCCTGCGGATATCATGCCAATGAGTATTCATGAACTAGGCAATAGTTCTGTTGCAACAATTCCAACGTTATATGACTTAGTACACAAAGGAAAATATCCTGAACACGCATTAGAAAAAGGAGACGTAGTCATTTTTGCATCTGTAGGTGCTGGAATGAATATCAACGCGATCTGTTATAGAATTTAAATCAAATAATCTCTAATTAAATAATTAAAATGGCGCCTTTGGCGCCATTTTAATTAATATCCTCTTTGGTCGTTTCCTTCAATAAAATTGATATAAGCTTTATTACAAACCTTATTACCACCAGGCGTAGGGTAATTACCTGTAAAATACCAGTCCCCCGTATTCGTTGGACAGCAACTATGTAAACCTTCGATCGTTTGATAAATTACTTCTACAGGAATTTGTATATTATCTGGTGTGATTAACTGTGCAATTTTGTCTGAAATCTCTTCGGTTGTAAATGGCTGATATAAAGCCCTGACAATATTTTCAGTATGCAATTCATTCTTAAGCTCAAGCGCTTTAATTTTCTGGTACACATCCTCCATCACATTTTCCATTCCTCTTTCTTTTAGTAATGCAATAGCAGCCTTAAATGCAATAAAATCGCCCATCTTACTCATATCAATTCCATAACAATCAGGATACCTAATCTGCGGCGCAGAGGATACAACAATAATTTTTTTAGGACCTAATCTTGATAGCATTCTAATAATACTCTCTTTTAAAGTCGTACCTCTTACAATACTGTCATCAATCACTACCAATGTATCTTGATCTCTTCTAACTGTACCATACGTAATGTCATAAACGTGTTGCACCATCTCATTTCTATTCGCATCCTCTGTGATGAAAGTTCTGAGCTTGACGTCTTTGATTGCAATTTTTTCTTGACGTATTTTCCTGTTCACCATTTCACTTAGCTTGTCTGGATCCACCTCATTCCCCCAACTTAAAATACGCTCAACTTTAATGGCATTTAAATATTCTTCCATGCCTTTGACTAAGCCATAGAATGCCACTTCTGCAGTATTAGGAATATAAGAGAAAATAGTATTCTTCAAATCCTTTTCAATTCTATCCAATACCACCCTGCTTAAATGATGTCCTAATGCAATACGTTCTCTATAAATTTTTTCATCGCCACCTCTAGAAAAGTAAATTCTTTCAAAAGAACATGCCCTTCTTTCCTTTGGAGCAACAATTTGCTCAATCGTATAACTACCTTTGTCGTCAACAATGAGCGCAGATCCAGGCATCAATTCGTGTACTTCATTCTCACCAACATTGAATGTAGTACGAATGGCAGCTCGCTCACTTGCTGCTACAATGACTTCTCCATCAATATAATAGTAAGCAGGACGGATGCCATGGGCATCACGCATGATAAAGCTATATCCATTTCCAACCAAACCGCCAATCGTAAAACCACCATCAAATAATGGCACAGCTTGTTTTAAAACTTCAGTGATATTAGGACTATTTGGATTTTTTGTCTCTTCTTGCACTAAGTAATAATGTATTACTTCCATCATTGCAGCCAAATCACTTTGTTGCTCAAAAGGACCTGGTTCGTGATTGATTTTTTTAAATAAGGCCTCTGTATTTACAAGATTGAAATTTCCTGCTAAAGCAAGATTTTTCCCCGGTACTAAATTCTTTTTAATAAATGGATGACAAAATTCAACATTATTCTTGCCTTGCGTCCCATACCTTAAATGCCCTAGTAACAATTCACCCATAAAAGGTAAATGCCCTTTCATCAATCCTGGATGTTTGGTAATGTCTGGTTGGAATTTTTCTAATTCTTGAATTTCTTGACCTATTTTATAAAATAAATCTGCGATAGGTTGCTGTGCACTACTTCTTAATCGATATAAAAAAGGATTGCCTGCTTCAATATCTAATTTAACAGTAGCAATCCCAGCGCCATCTTGTCCACGATTGTGTTGTTTTTCCATCAATAGGTACAACTTATTCAATCCATACGTAACTGTACCTTTATTTTGTAAATAATAGGAAAGGGGCTTTCTAAGTCTAATATAAGCTAAGCCACATTCGTGTTTGATCTCGTCACTCATGATGAAGTTTCTAGTATATTTTTTCCTTTACAATTGCATTTGCCACTTTTGTCCAATCAGTTAATTCTTTACATGCTTGGAAATCATTGTCTATAAATACATAGTAATTAGGCACTCTTTCTTTAAACCATGACTCCAATACCTTTGCTTTCTTTTCTTCCAGGGCTCTTACAGCAACACGATTATAATCTTCTTTTAAATTTTCTTTATGTGGTGCAGTTCTTTCTTTATAATACACGATTCGAACTGTTTTTCTACCTCTATCATCAACATACAATTGAGGCTCAGAGATATCACCTGGTTTCATATTTTGAATCAATACAACCATCTCTTTATCTAATTGATCAATATTAATATAGGTGGATCCATCACGTCCAGTAACTGCACCGCCACTGAACTTGCTTGACTCGTCATCACTAAATTTATTCACTGCCTCGCCAAAACTAGTCTTGCCAGCTAGGATTGCCTTTCTAACACTATCTAAAAGTTTTTTTGTTTCATTGATTTCGTCATTGGTGATTGGAGGAATTCTTAAGATATGCTTTACGACTGCTTCGTCTCCTGACCTAGATATCAACTGTATAATATGATAGCCAAATTTTGATTTAACAGGTGCAGAAATTTGACCTTCTTTTAACCTAAATGAGGCCGCCATGAATGCTGGATCAAATTCTCTCACATTTCTATTCAAACTAAACTGACCAAGATTTTCTTTAGCACTAGGGTCTTCGGAGTACAATTTTACCAACTGATCAAATTTATTTACCCCAGCTTCCACTTGTTTGCGGTATTCTAACATCTGCTGGATCACATACTCTTCAATATCACGATTTGCTTTAGGATGAATGATGATTTCAGAAATCTGCACTTCACTTTCATATAAAGGCAAACTATCGATTGGTATTTTTGCATAAAAAGCTTTCACTTCGTTTGGAGTGATTTTTACTTTTTCAACAATTTTAGATTGCATTTCTTCAGCTAAGCGCTGCTCTTTGATCAATAACCTAAAGTCATCTTTCAATTGAAAAATACTACGACCCGCAACTTCCTCTAAAACTTCCTTTGATCCAAATTGTTGAATAAAATTACGGATACGGCCATCAATGGCATTCTCAATTTCTTCTTCTGTAATTAAAATAGAATCTTTCTCGGCTTGTAAAACCAATGCCTTACGAATCAATTGACCTTCTATCACTTGACATGCAGTTGGCAATTCTATATTTTCTTGCCCTTGAGCTTGTCTTTTATAATCGGCGATGGCATTCTCCACATCGGAACGCAGGATGTATTTATCGCCAACTGTAGCAACGATTTTATCTGCTAATACTTTTTTAATTTGAGCATTTGCAATATTCGCAAAGGCAAATAAACAGAACGCAAAGACAATTCGAAAAATTTTCATCAATTAGGAATTAAGGGGCTAAGTTCCGATAGCTAGGGCAATGCCCCAACTATCAAATCTTAATATTTTTATAAAGTACGTTTAACTTCTTCTTCTTCAAATGCCTCTACAATATCACCTGGCTTTAAGTCAGCGAAGTTTTTAATGGTCAAACCACATTCCATATTAGAGACCACTTCTTTCACGTCATCTTTGAATCGTTTTAAACTACCTAACTCAGCAGCTTGACCTTCGCCTCTTGGGAATTCAACGATACCGTCACGAATAATACGTATTTTACTATTTCTACTCAGCTTGCCATCTAATACATAACATCCTGCAACAGTTGCCTTATCAAATTTATAGACTTCTCTAACTTCAACATTGGCAACAATCTTCTCTTGTATTTTTGGCTCCAACATACCTTCCATCGCACTCTTGATTTCGTCAATAGCATTGTAGATGATAGAATACATTTTGATTTCCACGCCTTCAGTTTCTGCTAAACGACTCGCTTGCATACTTGGACGAACGTTAAAACCAATGATGATCGCATCAGATGCAGCAGAAAGCAATACATCTGATTCAGAGATTTGACCAACACCCTTCAATACCACTCTTATTGCAATTTCTTCGGTAGATAATTTTTGCAATGAATCACTCAATGCCTCTACAGAACCGTCCACGTCACCTTTAATGATGATGTTTAATTCTTTGAAGTTTCCAAGAGCCAAACGACGACCAATCTCGTCTAATGTGATATGCTTTCTAGTTCTTAAACCTTGCTCTCTTAACAATTGAGCACGCTTAGTCGCCAATTCTTTTGCCTCCGCTTCATCTTCATACACTTTGAATTTTTCACCGGCTTGTGGCGCACCATTCAAACCTAAAATTACAACTGGAGTAGATGGTGGTGCTTCATCTATACGTTGGTTACGCTCGTTGAACATCGCTTTCACACGACCATAGAACTGACCAGATAAAATTAAATCGCCTTGACGTAAGGTTCCATTTTGCACCAATATGGTTGCAACATAACCACGTCCTTTATCTAAAGAAGCTTCAATAATCGTTCCAGTAGCTTCTCTGTTTGGATTCGCTTTAAGATCTAATAATTCTGCTTCTAATAATACTTTCTCTAATAATGAATCCACATTCAATCCTTGCTTAGCAGACAATTCTTGGTTTTGATATTTACCACCCCAGGCTTCTACCAAGATATTCATTTGGGATAACTGTTCGTAAATCTTTTGAGGATTAGCGCCGTCTTTATCAATTTTATTGACTGCAAATATCATTGGAACATTCGCAGCTTGTGAGTGACTGATCGCCTCCTTTGTTTGTGGCATCACTGCGTCATCTGCAGCAACTACAATAATAGCAATGTCTGTTACTTTAGCACCACGCGCACGCATCGCTGTAAAAGCTTCGTGACCAGGCGTATCCAAGAAAGTAATGGCTTTCCCATTAGGCAAGGTTACCTCATAAGCACCGATATGTTGAGTGATACCGCCGGCTTCACCTGCAACCACATTGGCGTTACGGATATAATCCAATAAAGATGTTTTACCATGGTCAACGTGCCCCATGATAGTAACAATTGGAGGACGCTCCACAAGATTAGCTAAATCATCTGCTTCTTCGTCTTCATCCATTTCTTCCGCTTCTTCTAATCCAACAAATTCTACTTCGAAACCAAATTCAGATGCTACTAATTCGATTACCTCTGCATCCAAACGTTGGTTGATAGACACCATGATCCCCAAGTTCATACACTTGCTAATGATATCAGCAAAACTCACATCCATCAAGCTAGACAATTCACTCACTGTAACAAATTCTGTTACTTGTAGTTTATTGTCTTCTCTTTGTTCATTGTTTTCATTTTCTGCAGCTTCTTCTCTTCTTTGACGACGATACTTGGACTTCATGCTCTTACCACGACCACCTTGTCCTGATAATTTAGCTTGAGTTTCCTTAATCTTATCTTGAATTGCTTTTTGATCGATCTCTTTTTGCTCGGCAGTCTGCGGCATATTCTTACCACGTCCACCTGCCTGACCAGGACGGTTATTTGGTCGGTTGCCCTGGTATCCTCCACCTTGTGGACGATTGCCTTGATAACCGCCACCTTGTGGTCGATTGCCTTGATAACCGCCGGTATTTTGTGTTTGACCGCTTTGTCCAGCTTGTCCAGATTGATTGGGCCTTCCTGGTACAGGTATACGCTTGCGTATACGCTTTTCTTCTTGACTCAAAGGCTTTGGTCTAGTATCACTATTAATTGGTAATTCTATTTTACCTAAAATTTTAGGACCAGTTAGTTTATCCGCTTGGATATTGGTGATCTCACCATGCACATTTTCTGGTGCAATTGAATGATCTACTGGGGCTGCTTTTGGCGCTTCTGCTGCAGGAGCCGGAGTTGTTTTTTTAGGAGCTGCTTTTGGCGCTTCTGGAGTTTTAGCAGTTGCTTTTGGCGCAGCTTCTTCTGTTTTTTTAGTCGACTTCTTTGGTCTAGTAGAGGAGTCGATTAAAGACAGATCAATTTTATTAATCACTTTAGGCGCTTCCACTTCTGGAACTTCAACTTTAACTTGTTCAGGTTGTTTAGGCGCTTCCTTTGCTACTGGAGCCGTCGCTGCTGGAGCAGCATCGACAACTTTTGCTGCTTTCTGTGTTTCTACAGCAGGCGTTTCAGCCACAACGACTTTTTTAGCAGGCGCAATTTCCTCTTCTACTTTTTTGCTTTTGTCTGCTATTGCATTCTTTGGCAATTCCACATGGTCTGCCTTATTCTTTGCAACTTTGTCACTTTGGAATTCTGCTTGCAAAGCATAATACTGACTTTCAGTTAATTTGGCTGTTGGCTTAAGGTCATCTTTAGGAAATCCTTTTGAGCTAAGGAATTCAATCAAGGTATCTTGACCGATGTTGAATTCTTTAGCAGCAGCTAACAGTCTTGGTAGTTTCAATTCTGACATTTGAATGTTTTTTGTCCCATTTTCTTGAACAGGGACGCGTTCCTTTTACAAATATACTTCTAATTCAAAGGTTATTCACCTTTAGCAAACTCTTCAGTCAAGACACGGCGAACTTCCGCAATGGTCTCCACTTCTAAGTCAGTTCTTTTTTCTAATTCTTCTGCACTTAATTTCAATACACTTCTTCCTGTATCACAACCAACGCGCTTGAACTCGTCGATGATCCATGATTCAATCTCGTCGCTAAATTCATCTAAATCAATATCAAATTCATCCACAATTTCTTCATCTTCACGATACACATCTAATTCGTACCCTGTTAATTCAGAAGCCAATTTAATGTTCACACCACGACGACCAATTGCTAAAGAAACTTGATCCGCTTGTAAGTAGACTTCTGCTCGCTTACGCTCTGAATCAATGTTCATGTAGCTAATTTTTGCTGGCGTCAATGAACGTTGGATTAACAATTGTGTATTGGTAGTAAAATTAATAACGTCGATATTTTCATTTTTCAATTCTCGAACGATACCATGGATACGTGAACCTTTCATACCTACGCATGCGCCTACTGGATCGATACGATCATCAAAAGATTCTACAGCTACTTTTGCACGCTCGCCTGGCTCACGAACAATTTTCTTAATCGTAATTAAACCGTCGAAAATTTCAGGAACTTCAATCTCTAATAATTTAGCTAGGAACATTGGACTTGTTCTAGATAAAATAATGACAGGTGTATTATTTTTCATGTCTACTCTTGCAACAACCGCTCTGATATTTTCACCTTTCTTGAAAAAGTCTTGTGGGATTTGTTCTGTTTTAGGAAGAATCAATTCATTGCCTTCCTCGTCCAGTAACAATACTTCCTTCTTCCAAACTTGATAAATTTCAGCATTGATGATATCACCAATTCTATCTGAATATTTTTTTACTAAAACATTTTTCTTTAAGTCATTGATGCGCGATGCAAGGGTCTGCTTTGCTGCCAGGATCGCTCTTCTGCCAAAATCATAGATATTGACTTCCTCTAATAGCTCCTCACCAATTTCAAAATCAGGCTCAATTTTAATCGCCTCAGAATAGGATACTTCTGCTAATGGATTGTCCACATCATCATCAGGTCTGATTTCACGACGTCGAATAATCTCCAAGTCACCTTTTTCTGCGTTCACGATGACGTCGAAGTTCTCATCGCTGCCGTATTTTTTTCTCAATAAGGTTTTGAAAACATCTTCTACCACTTTCATCATCGTAGGACGATCTATATTTTCGGCGTCTTTAAACTCCGCGAAAGCTTCAATCAAATTTATACTTGCCATAACATCATTTTTTTATCAGGCCGTCAAGCCTGAGATTTGTTAAAATTGAATTTGAACTATAGTTGATTTTATATTTTCAAATGGAATAAGCATTGTTTCTTGGGTTGCTTTTTTACCCTTACCTGCCGTCCATGCTATTAAAATAGCTGCTTCAGTTACTTCTTTCAAAATACCCTCATGCACCGTTTCATCTGTTAGTGTCACTTCCACAAGACGTCCAATATTTTTTACATATTGTCTCTTTAAGATCAACGGTTCATCCACACCTGGAGATGAAACTTCCAAAGCAAAATCACCTTCAGGAAACCATGCCGCTTCTTCAATCGCTTTATATAGTTTTCTGTTAAAATAGGTACATTGTTGAATGGGCAAACCTTGGTCTCCATCAATATACACTTTAATAACATGACCAGGCTTTACTTTAATATGTACCAAAAAATAGCTTGGATCCTCTTGCATAAGAGGCTCAATTAATTGGTATATTTTGTCTTTTAATTCGTTTACTTCCATAATCAAAAAGAAGAAGGGAACGATTTCGTTCCCTTCATTTCTCTGTGTATTCTTTAACAAAGGTAATAAAAGCTGATGAAATCACCCAATTTTATTCAATCTGACCTTATTTTTGTACTATGATGAAGCTTCTAATTTATGGATTCCTGATTTACTTACTTTATAAGATCATATTTGATGTAGTGATCCCTGTACGCAAAGGTGTTAAGACCGTACGCCAAAATATGGAAGCAATGCAAAAGAAAATGGCAGAAGCAGCGCAACAAAATGCCACTCATAATGGATTTACCAGCCAAAATTCTCCAAAATCTGCTACAAAATCGACCATTAAGCCAACCGAAAAGGATGCAGAATATATTGATTTTGAAGAAGTTATATAAATTTTTATCCTAATAAAAGCTTAGGTAACTCATTTTCAATGTAAATACCTGGCTTCAAATGCAATACTTGTAAGCCCACTGAAGCCGCCGCAACAATATTCGGCGCATTGTCATCCACAAACAAGGTTTCAGCAGCAATTAGACCTTCTTGATTCAAAATAAATTGAAATGAGGTTGGATCCGGTTTGCGCATACCCATTTTGTGAGAATAATAAGGTTTTTTGAAAAGCGAATTAAAATCTCCACCTATTTCCCTAGCATACTGGGGGATAAAATAATCGTAGTGTATTTGGTTGGTGTTTGAATATAAAAAAATATCAAATTGATTCCGATTGAGTTTCACCCAATCCATACTATCTTTCCTAAATCCGATTAACAATGAATTCCAAGCATCAATGATCGTTGAGTCAGAAAGTTCTAGTTGATACAATTGATTGAATCTAGCACAAAATTGAATGGCATCGACTTGGCCTTTTTCTAATTCAAAAAAGAGTGCATCCGACTTATTCAAAGTAAAATGATTTTCAAAATTAGGTATGCCTAATTGATGAAAACGTTGGTACATAACATCAAAATCAATATCATACAAGACATTTCCTAAGTCAAATAGGATGTTTTTAATAGACTTCATGAAGCGTGTAATGTTTTTATTAAGCCCATTATAGACCTCTTTTTTAGTAAAGATAATGATACTTAAATGGAAGATGCGTCTACAAATTGTATATTTGAAAGATGCAACAAAATCTTGCTCATATTGCGGTGGTTGTGCGCGATTACGATGAAGCCATTGAATATTATACAACCATTCTTGGATTTAAATTAATCGAAGACACTGTACTTTCCGATACCAAGCGCTGGGTAATGGTCCAACCAAATGGCGCCACGAATGGCTGTATGCTTTTGCTGGCAAAAGCAGCAACACCTGAGCAAGAAAAACATATTGGTTGTCAGACAGGCGGACGTGTCTTTTTGTTTTTATATACAGATGATTTTAATAGAGACTTCAAAAATTACACGGCTAAAGGTGTTGAGTTTACAATTGCTCCACATGTTGAAGCTTATGGTACAGTGGCTGTGTTTAAAGATCTTTATGGGAATCTTTGGGATTTGATTGAGCCTTCATAACAGCTGCCATATATTGACAAGCAGCATCCCCCTTGTTCAATTCATTTTGAATATTTTGAAAGGATACGCTATCTCTGTTTTGGCTCAATTTAAAAACGTTTTTCAATTCCGCTACTTCAATATCGAAAGAGACAATCGCTTTCATATTTTGATGCATGTACAATGGATCTAAATTTTTTACTTGAGATGGCGCATTTAAATCCTGCTCAAATTTTTCTGTCAAGTCTACTAATAAATCATATAAGTGCTTTTCATCTTGCAGCACCATTTTCCCAATCGCATGCACTGTTTGATAATTCCAAGTACTTGCTTGTCCTGGACTAGCATACCAGCTCGCACTAACAAATGCAGATGGTGCAGAAAAAATCACCAAAACACTAGGATTTTTTTCAAATGCAATGGTATGATCTTGTTTGCGCATTAAATGGCCACTTAAAGTCAACTTTCCTTCTTGTTCTTTGATTAAAATTGGTATTTGTGCAGCAATAGGTAAGCCATTTAAATCTACGCCGCAAATAGTTACAAATGGATTGGCTTGCATGAAATCTATTACAGCTTGATGATCTTTGGCCTTGAAATAAGCAATATCGTACATGTGTATTGTATTAAATTGGTAAAGCGGTTGTGGTTTTAATTTCATCCATTACAAACAAACTACTTATATGCGCCACCATGGGAAGTACCGCAAGTTTTTCTTGATAAAATTTATTGTAGGTCTCTACATCCTTGGTGACCAATTTTAAATAGTAATCAAAATTACCCGACACCAAACTACATGCAATGACTTCTGGAAATTGCGAGATGGTTTGCTCAAATTCCGAAAAATGACTTCTGGTTTGTTTGTCTAGGGTCACTTGACAATGCACCACCAGTCCCAAGTCGATTTTTTTTCGATCCAAGAGCGCTACATATTGTAAAATATAGCCCTCCTGTTCTAATCTTTTAATACGATCATGGGTAGGACTCAAAGATAAATTGATAGCAGCACTTATATCTTTCAGCTTTGCCAATGCATCTTTTTGCAGCATCCTTAAAATTGATTGGTCAATTGCATCCAATGCCATAGAGAAATAATTTCTGTTTATAGATTAAATTAGGTTCTAAATTACATTATTTTATTATAATTAATCTATAAAACCATATTTTTTACTGAATTTATCGATATTAATATGAATATTTTCTTTTTATTGATATTTGTACAGAAATAAAAATTAATACTATGATTATTGGCGTTCCAAAAGAAATCAAGGTTCAAGAGTACCGTGTAGGTTTAACTCCTGAAGGTGTTGATGCTTTAACTAGACAAGGACATACAGTGTATATTGAAACCAATGCAGGCGCTGGTTCAGGGTTTTCCGACGAAGCATATCAAGCAGTTGGTGCACAAATCTTAAATACACCTGCCGAAGTATATGCCATTGCAGAAATGATTGTGAAAGTGAAAGAGCCATTGGCTGCTGAATATGGATTAATCAAATCTGGTCAAATCTTATTTACTTATTTCCACTTTGCTGCTTCTAAAGAATTAACAGAAGCAATGATGAAGACTCATGCAGTTTGTATCGCATACGAAACAGTTGAATTAGCGGATGGATCATTGCCTTTGTTGGTGCCAATGTCTGAAGTTGCTGGAAGAATGGCAGTGAATGTGGGTGCTTATTATTTAGGAAAGCCATTTGGAGGGAAAGGAAAATTATTAGGCGGTGTGCCAGGTGTAAAACCAGCCGAAGTGTTGGTGATAGGTGGCGGTATCGTTGGTACTCAAGCTGCAAAGATGGCTGCAGGATTGGGCGCGAATGTAACAATTATGGACACCAACTTAGCTAGATTAAGGTATTTGTCTGATGTAATGCCTGCAAATGTCGTAACACAATATTCTACTTTATTAGCAATTAAAGAAAAATTACCAACTGTTGATTTATTAATAGGTGCAGTATTATTACACGGTGCAAAAGCGCCACATTTGGTGAAAGCAGCAGATTTAAAATTAATGGAAGCTGGTTCAGTGATTGTAGACGTAGCAGTAGACCAAGGTGGATGTATTGAAACATGTAAACCAACAACCCACGAAAATCCAGTATTCACTATTGACAACATCACACATTACTGCGTTGCAAATATGCCAGGAGCTGTGCCTCAAACAAGTACACGTGCACTAACACAAGCGACATTGCCTTATGCAATTGCAATTGCAAACAAAGGATGGGAAATCGCTTGTGCAGAAAATCCTGCCTTGGCAAAGGGTTTAAATATCAGAGCAGGTAAAATTTTACATAAAGGAGTATCTGAAGCTTACAACGGATAATATTATTTTCAGAAAATAGCTTTTAAAATTTATCCTAATTGAATAGCTATAAAAAAAGACCCTCGCAATGCGAGGGTCTTTTTTTATAGCATCTTATAATAGATCATGATTTGTAGTGATCTATTACAAGATCATTTTTTGATACGTTTTCTTAACAAACTTAAACCCTCTTTTTGTATAAAATCTTTGATTTATTGTTGCATTTAATAAAGTTGATACAATTAATTTTTTGCATTTCTTATTCAATAATATTTGCTCAATTTCATTATACAAAGCTTCGGCTGCAAAATATTTTCTGTATTTTGGTTGGATATAAAAAAACTGCATCTCTGAAAATAAATCGCCTTCGGTAAGTGTAATTTTAAATTCAATAATTGCACAACCTGCAGCATGACCAAACTGATCTAGCAATACAATTAATTGATTATGCTTGGTCTTTAACTTTGACTTGAAAATAATATCAAATTCATTTTCATTCAAAGTTAAATTTGCTGTTTCTTTGATGGATTCATAAAAAAACATCACATCACTTAATACGGCTTTTCGAACTGTATATATTGGACTCAACTTAACCACTTTTTGACTTTTATTTATTAGTAATTCCATTTCGTCCATCCTTTCCACCATGTCGCATCTTCGCCAGCTAGACCAATCGCACCTCTAAAAGTCACTTTCTTTAAGAAGGCATCTTGTAATTTAGGATCAGTAAAATTACCATTGCTAGCATAATTATAATTTGAAGCAATACCGAAAGTCAATAAACTTGAACTTGGTGCAGCTGAACCCGCATAAGGTGTTGCATCAAATGAAGTATAGTTGAATGGCTGAATTAATTTAGCATCCACTGCATTGAAAGTTGCTGTGTTTCCATAGTAAGAATCAGCGATCCAAGCTAAAATAGCAGCATCATTTTTACCAGTAGGAGCACTTGAGCTACCAGTATATTTGGCATTCACATTCGTTGGCACACCAGCTACTAAACCACCATTACCAGCTAAAATATTATATCTAAAGCGAATTGTACTGTCATCGATGTTTTTATCAACAGGTGTACCAGTACTTGCATCAATCAATAAAGCATTTGGCCAACCCATGAAAACTGAATTCATGATCGAAATTTTTGAATTTCTTCTGATATGTGCACCTGCTAAAAACAAGCTATTTCCTGTACCATATAAGCTAACACGAGGACCAATCGCTGTCATATTAGAAAATACAGCTGATGTAAATGGTTGTGCAGTTGAACCAGAAGAGTTGTTGTCAGACTCAAATGCTTCAGACTTAGAGATATCTGCTACTGCTGAATCTCTTAAAGCAATACCAAATTGTACATAACCGCTATAGCCATTGTCTGTATCAAAATCATCATCCTGTGTTTTATAAGCAATCAAATATTTACAATTAACTGTACCACCAAACCATTCAAATGCATCATCTTTTGCATAAGCAACTTGGATATGGTCTATTTGAGTGCCATTGCCCACTGCAGCTAAGGTTAAACTATTGATTTCTTTATCAGGCTGAAACGCGTACCCTGCATACTCAATTCTCACATAAGATAAAATTCCAGAATTATCTGCTGCATCTGTACCACCTGCCAATCCATCACCATTTGCATTGTCAATACCACCTTCCACCTGCAATAAACCAGCTGTTCCATTGAATGTTGTATTCACTGGTGCTTTTCCGCAAATTACAATACCACCCCAATCACCCGATTGAGGATTTGGAGAAGCAGAAGTAAAGATCACTGGCTTGTCAGAAGTACCTTTTGCAACAATTTTTGCACCCCTAGCAATCACCAAAGCAGATACATCTGATCCAGAATATTTGCCTTGTACTTTCGCACCTGCTTCAACAGTGAGCGTTGCGCCATTTGCAATGTATACGATTCCAGATAAATAGTTCACGTCTTTCGCATATAAAGTAGTGTCTTTAGTAATACGTCCAGAAAGCGTAATCGTATTACTCACTACACCCACAGGAGCAACTTCTTTAGTCACGATGACTATTTCTTTCTCGCCATCCATTTCGATCTTTCTACAACCAGTAATGGCTAAAAGCGTAAGTGATAAATAAATAAATTGTTTCATTGTTTTGTATTTAAAAATTGTTATTTGAATTGTTATTACAAAGAGTAATTTAATGATAAGCCAAAAGTTGTTCCAAAGCGTCTTTGAAAACGAACTGCATCGATACTTGAATTATATTTAGTATCAGGCGTATTATTTTGATAAAATGTTTGCTTTTGATTCAAAATATCAGAAATAGTCAACTTGATTTCTGCTTTATTGTCTGCAAACTTTTTGCTCATTTGAAAATCAAACAAAGCTCTTGGTGCTTCATAAATGTTAGGCGTTGATGCACCACCTTGTACATCCCCGACTAAATAAATCCTTTCTCCTACTTGATTAAATAACAAAGTTGCATTGAATCCTTTTTCTACTATATCATACAGTAAACCTGTATTAATTAAATAAGGAGATTGTCCTTGTAATGGTCTATCTAAATTTAAACTTGAATCTTTTAATGAACTCTTAATAAGCGATCCATTTGCTTGAATCGTAAATCGCTTTGCAATTTTCTTTCTCAAATCCAACTCGATTCCAAAAGTGTTTGCTTTTTTGGCATTTTGATAAGTAAATGTACTAGATCCACCAGCACCCTCATTAAAAATTTGCTCAATTGGATTCGCGAAATCTTTATAGAACGCGCCAATTGTTAATAACTCACCGGTAGCTGGATAAAATTCATAGCGTAAATCAGTATTGGTGATTTTTGTTCTTTTTAAACTAGGATTTCCTTGAACAGATGCATTTAATTCAAAGTCATAGATATTTAATGCTGATAATTCTCTCAATTCTGGACGAATTACTGTTTGTGAAGCGGTAATTCTTAAATTACTTTTTTGATTGATCTTAATAGTCGTATTCAATCCAGGTAAATAATCAGTTACCCTTGAATATGTATGACGTGGGTCCCATTTTTTAACACTTCCAATTAATTGATCATAATCTTCTACACGTAAGCCCCATACCACCCTTACACCTTCAGTTATTTTATTATCAAACTGTAAGAATCCGGCATTTAAAATAGTATTCGCTAAATACCTAAAATTTCTACCCTTAATCGCGTCAAATCCAAAAAGATTGTCAGTGCCATTACCAAAATTTTGTGGCGCAAAAACAACATCAGGACTCAACGCTCTTAAAGCTGCATTGTCTTTTGATAAGAAGTTGGCAAACAATTTAGCATCGTACAAACGATCTTTAATTTGTAATAAATAGCCAGCCTTAATTGTTTGAGATTTAATTTTGTAATTCAAATCGCCTCCTGCTGTATAAATGTAATCACTTAAATCTTGAAAGATTCTACTTCCAGATTGTTGTGAAAGTGTATTTGAGATATTCAACACAAATGGATCATTTGACCCTGTATTCTTAGTATACATAATTCTGCGTTGGTCAGGGCTATAACTATCCAAAATATTGAAAGCACCAAACCAGTTGAACTTTAATTGCTGAGATAAGCTATGTTCGCCATTTAACTGATTGGTAAAAAATACATTTTGACCGAACACAAATTCATTGCTTTTAATTAAATCGCCTCTTGTGAAATCTTCTCCAAATCGATCTGTGTAAGCATTGTTTGATTTAACATTGACAATCGCTTTGTAGCTAATCTTATTCGATGGATTTAAAAAAATAGATAATCCAGCAATCGCCCCCATACTGATATCTTGGATATATTTATCATCTTGGTAATCATACAAAACAGAAAAAGTACCTCCGTCATTTGCCGTGTTTTGACGATTTAGATTTTCTTGAAAGCGATAATTTCTAGCATAGTTTATGCCTAAGATACCTCCAATCTTTTTTCCCCATAATGTGCCCGCAAAGCCCCCATTCATTTGCAAGCTAAGGTTAGGCTTTGCAGTTGTTTGAATTGGCGTCCAATGATTGGACATTGATTTACCTAAAGCTGTTTTAAAAGCAATATTTGCAGTATCAAAATTAGATTTAGTAGTGTATCCTGAAGGTAAAGATCTTGATCCATCGTCTAAGCCTAACCAATCTGTTTTTCCTCCTTGGTCTTTATAAAAATCTTTCCCAGTCACTAAGGTATTAGCACTTGTTGCAACTTGTATATTGAAGAAGTTCTTAGTGGGAATGTCTTTTGTATTTACCTGAATTAATCCTCCAGCCCATTCACCTGGCAATTCTGGAACAAAGGCTTTATTGATGATGATATTATCAATGATTTGAGAAGGAAATAAGTCAAAAGAGAATGTTTTACGATCAGGTTCTGTACTTGTTAATAAGATTCCATTCAACATAGCCTGGTTGTATCGATCTGCTAAACCTCTAACGATGATAAACTTTCCTTCTTGTATTGACGCACCAGGTGTACGTTTTAAAATTTCTGCTGTATTCCTATCGGGACTTCTTTTGATTGATTCAGCAGAAATTACAGAAGCTACCGTATTGGTATTTTTTTGGAATGCGATCAATGCATTGTCTGTAGCCCCCTTATTAGTAGATCTACTTGCACTTACGACAACGTCTGTTAATTTTTTACCAATTTCCTCTAACAAAACATCAATTACTTGTACATCGTTTTGACTTACTGCCTTAGTGGTATTAACTGACTTTAACTTATATCCTACATATGAAAAGTCAATTGTATAAATTTTATTGAGATCGATTAAGAAAGAATATCTACCTTCTACATCTGACTTAATGGTCCTTACTCCATCACCTTTTAATTGAATAGTTACACCTACAAGAGATTCATTTTTTACATTGGTTATTTTACCAAAAACAGTTGCCTTTTGAGCGTGTATTATATTTAGAGAGCTGATAAAACAAAGAAGTAGTAGAATCCTTTTCACGATTAATTTTATTTGTAACACAAAGATCTTGCTCAGATATTACCTAATTGTTACCTTAAAATGAACTTAATATTAACATTATCTCATGCTATACTGATGTTTATGCAAAAAAAAGGCGCCTCATTTTTGAAGCGCCATGGTAATTGATAATATTACATTTAATCTAGGTGATAAACACTATGTAAGTCCTTAGTGCAAGTAAAATTTACACCTAAATCATTGATCAATCCATCATGTATATCGTACACCCAGCCATGCAAATGTAATTGCTGCCCTCTTTTCCAAGCATTTTGAACAATTGAAGTTTTACCTAAATCATGTACCTGCTCTTGTACATTCACTTCCACAAATCTTCTTGCCCTTAAATTTTCGTCTTTAATTGCATCAAGTTCATCATGATGGTATCTATACACATCCTTAATATGACGTAGCCAATTATCAATCAATCCAAATTGTTGATTTTTCATGGCTGCAATTACGCCTCCACATCCATAATGTCCGCATACTATAATGTGTTTTACTTTAAGTACATCTACAGCATAGGATAATACGCTTAACATGTTCATGTCGCTATGTACCACCATATTTGCAATATTACGATGCACAAACATCTCTCCTGGATCTGTTCCTGTGATCGATTCAGCAGGCACCCTGCTATCAGAACAACCAATCCACAAGTATTCAGGAGATTGCCCTTTTGATAATTTTTCAAAAAAAGCCGGGTCGATATTTAATTGCTCAGCAACCCAATTTTTATTATTTTCTATTAACCTTGAATATAATTTTTCCATGATTGTTAAATTTAAATTACAAACAAATTTCTATTTGATAAGTAATGTTTTTAATGTTAGTGTCCAGATACAGCAACCCTTGCTGGCATTTTGATCAAAGTTACATTTATGTTTTTTATTTTAGCAGCTACCTCAAAGTCATAGATGATTTCGAGCACATCAATATCAATGTAATGAGATTGACTTGCATCAATTATAACATTCACATCATTGGGTAAATCAGCAAGTTTCTTGGCAATGCTTCCTTTGTTAATAAAGGTTACATGCTCAGAAAGTTTAATAGTAACCGTGCCGCCTTCTGATTTCTTTTCATGATGGATTTCGTAATCGCGACGGTAATTGGTTCTTAGGATATAAAAAACGGCCACCAACATACCTAGGGCAATGCCTTTCAATAAGTCACTAAATTGGATAGCCACCACGGTGATTATGAAGGGAACAAATTGCTCCCATCCTAATTGATACATCTCTTTAAATAAAGCAACTTTAGCAAGCTTATAGCCCACCACTAATAGCACGGCAGCTAAACAAGCCAAGGGAATTTGATTTAAGACAGCTGCGAAAGCCACCACACTTATTAAAAGTAATAGGCCATGAAAAATTGCAGATAATTTTGTTTTTGCTCCTGCATTCACATTGGCAGAAGTACGAACTATTACCGCAGTCATAGGCAAGCCACCAATCATCCCTGAAATCAGGTTGCCAAGCCCTTGTGCTTTTAATTCACGATTGGTTGGTGTGACTCTTTTGTGTGGGTCTAGTTTATCACCAGCCTCTGTACTTAATAAGGATTCAAGGCTTGCAATAATTGCTATTGTGACTGCAACAATATATACTTGAAAATTTCCTAGTGCATTTAAATTAGGCAAAGTAAATTGGCCGATAAATTCTTTACTTGTTTTTGCAACTGGTAATTTAACCATTGCATCAGTAGACAAAGCCCATTCAGGCATATTGGTTTTAAAAATGGCATTTAATAAAACGCCAACAATTACTGCGATCAATGCGCCGGGTACAAACTTAAAAAAAGCGTACTTTTTAAGATTCGGTAAATCCCAGAACAAAATAATAGCAATTGAAATACTAGCAATGATTATAGATCCAACATGATAATTGACCGAAGATAGTTTGTTGTATCCAATTGCAATGGGCGCCTGTTTCAAAATTAAAATAATACCAATTGCTGCAAGCATTCCTTTAATAACACTTGAGGGAAAATAATAACCAATTACGCCTGCTTTTAAATACCCCAAAATAATTTGAATGATTCCTGCAAGCACAACTGCAACTAAAAATTGATCATAAGATCCTAAAGTAGTGATACCATTGAGTACAATGACGGTCAATCCAGCAGCAGGACCACTCACACTCAACGCTGAGCCACTTGCAAAAGCCACCACAATGCCACCAACAATTCCAGCAATAATACCTGAAAATAAAGGAGCTCCAGAAGCTAAAGCGATACCTAAACACAATGGTAAAGCAACCAGAAAAACAACTAATCCAGCTGGCAAATCTTCTTTTAAATATTTGAAACTTAACCCTTGAGATGGTTGATTTAAACTCATTTTAATTTTATATTGAAAGGTCCTGATAACACAGCTAGACAAGACATGCTAGCATGACGTTAATTTTAAATAAAGTGGTTTTCGCTCATATGGCTTAACCATCATGAAAATCAAATATTAAACTACAGGGTTAGGAGGAGGGATATGAATGGGCTCATTCCTGTCTATGGTTTCGCCCATTTTACAAATGATTGTGTATGCAACTTGATCTAAGTATATTCCATTTTGACCTTCGAAATAATGAGATTGGTTAGATTCGATGTTTTTTAGTTTAAATTGAATCTGCTCCACCTCTTCTTCCTCTACAACTTGTAAAGAGGCTGTAGAAATAGCCTCATCAGATTGGATCAATCTTGTCCAAAAGCGTATCCCCTCCACTGGGAAAACCTGTGAAGAAACGATTAATAAAAGGAATAACCCAATCCAATTTTTACGCATACAATGCGAATATAGAAGCAAATCAAATACAAACTAAACTTTGGCTAAAAATATACAAAAAAATAAAGCCCGTTAGTTGCTTGTTTTAGGCGAATCTACCTTCAATACATTAAATTGTTTATTTTCGTTTAAGTACAATCTATCAATGCAAACTCATGTTTCAAGTCATTTTTAAATGGACAATTATAATCTTACTTACAGGACTTTGCATTGGAGCTGCTTCGGCTTTTTTCCTTTGGTCATTAGCAATAGTCACCACATTCAGCAAAGAAACTCCTTGGCTATTATATTGTTTACCAATTTTAGGTTTGGGTATTACAATACTTTATAAAAAGGTCAACCTCAAATTAAGTAACGGGAATCATTTTATCATTGAATCATATTTTGATGAAAGGGAAGACCATCACAAACCTAACATCCCTTTTGCTTTAGCACCACTTGTGCTATTTAGCACATTGCTTAGTCATCTTGGGGGAGGTTCTGTAGGAAGAGAAGGCACAGCGGTCCAAATGGGTGCAAGTATTTCAAGTCAACTGAATCGATGGATGAATTTAAATAGAATTGAACAAAGATTGCTGACCACAATAGGCATTAGTGCAGGTTTTGGAGCTGTTTTTGGCACACCTTTAGCAGCGAGTATTTTTGCACTTGAATTTTTTAATTTTAGGAAGACAAAATGGTTTTTTATCCTACCCACTCTACTTACTGCCTATATAGCAGATTTTGTTTGTGTTGGCTTGGGCATTCAACATACGCAGTTCGAAATATTGCATTTCCCTGAATACAGCTTAAGCACTTCTGGATGGATCATGATTGCTGGAATTATTTTTGGAGTCGCAGCATTTCTATTCATTCAGTCTGGAAAATTATTTGCGAGTTTTTTTGCTACATTTAAATCGCCATTCCTAAAACCAATTATTGGTGGAAGCATATATGTATTGTTAGTTTTAATAACCCATCAAGAAAAAATGATAGGACTTGGTGTAGATACCATCACGGATGCTTTTATACATCAGCAAAATAGTTACGATTTTTTAATAAAAATCCTACTCACTAGTTTTATTTTAAGTGCAGGCTTTAAAGGTGGAGAAGTAACCCCTTTATTTTTTATTGGAGCTGTTTTAGGAAGCGCTTTAATTGCTTATATCCCGCTTCCATTAAGTCTTCTAGCAGGATTAGGGCTTGTTGCAGTTTTTGCAGGGGCAACACATTGTATCTTCACTGCAATCATGATGGGCATTGAGTTATTTGGAGTAGGATTTAGTTACTATATTGTACTTGCATGTGCTTTTGCTTTTTTAATGTCTGGTTCAAAAAATATTTACGAAGGAAGGCCAATGGGAAAAATAAAAAAAGTGACCACAAATTATTTTTTTTGAACCATATAAACATAAAAGGGCACACCCGTCATTAACATGATGAATCCCCAATAAACAATTTCTTGCCCCGCACCTACTAACATCCACATTGCAAATAAAAAAGCTACAATACTAATACCAATTGCTGTAATTTTTTTTGGAGTTTTAAATTCATTGGCATTTCGTGCACGTACAATTAAATAGGATACGGTTGTAAATAAATAGGGTAATAGTGTAAAAAAAGTAGACAATAAAATTAGGAGTTTAAATTGATTGGCTAGATTTTTTGAATGATTCATGAACATCAATATGGTAATGATGATACTCGATACTACTACGCCATTTACTGGAACTCCTTTTTTATTCTGTTGGGCAAAAAACACTGGAAATAACTTATCCTTTGCCATCGCAAATGGCATTTGTCCTTGCACTAAAATAAAACCATTTAAGGCGCCAAATGCAGCAATAGCTGCACCTGCACTTATCCAAAACTTTGCACCATGTCCGTATATTTTTTCAGCAGCATCTGCAAAAGGCGTAATTGAAACTTTCAACTCATTTGCGGGAATCATACCCATGATAGCTACCGTGCTTAATAAATATATACTTGCAGCTATCCATACACCCCTCATGGTTGCTTTTGAGATATTTCGACTAGGATCTTCAATACTTGAGGAGGGGATCGTCGCACATTCAATGCCAAGAAAAGCAAAAAAAGTTAAAGTTGTTGTAGCGGTAATTGCCTGCCAACTATTGGTGCCACTCATATTAAATGGAAGTAAATTTTGAAGGTCTATAAAAAATAGACCGCCAAAAGCAACTAAAATAAGTGGTAAGATTTTAAGTAGCGTGGTGAGCAACTGCAATCTTCCAGAAGTAAATACACCCAGAGTATTGATCCAAGTTAGCAGCCACAAACATACTAAGCCTGTCGACAATGCAAACGCTGAACTTTGACCTAAAATTGGGAAAAAAGTACTTAATGCACTTACTAAAGAAACTGCAATCGCTGCATTGGTGGTCCATACTGAAATTAAATACCCCCAGCCTACTAAAAATCCAGCAAAATCACCCAAGCCGGCTTTCGAAAAAGCATATGGGCCGCCATCAGATGCAGGAATAAGTTTGCTAAGGTTGGCAAAAACTTTCGCAATCATTATTGCACCAAAAGCAGAAAAAATCCATCCGAATAAACTAATACTTCCAAAACTTGCAAGCGCAGATGGCATTAAAAAAATGCCTGCGCCAATCATATTTCCTAATACCAATGAAGTACTCGTCCATACACCAATTTTTCGAGGTTGATTTTGCATCCTTCAAGTTACTACATTATCAGTACAAAAAAAGGCCTCTCCATAGGGAGAGGCCTTTTATAAAAGATAGATTAAATCTATTTAACAGTCCAAGTTGCTTTTACTGTAGCACCTACTAATTCTCCATTAGAGATACTAGCAGACCAAGAATCAAATACCCTTCCATCTTGTGCATATAATTTCCATCTTACTGTGAAATTATCAGACTTGATAAAACGAGTTTTTGCAACCCTACGATCAGGTCTCTCAGGATTATCGAACACATTCACTGCAGCAGCACCATTGTACTTGCGCGTTGCTGTTTTGTATAAGTTGTATACAATTGCAGGTGTGATTTTAATAGTGTACACTTTACGATTCTCTGGATTTGCAACATTTAAAGTTGGGTCATTTAATCCAAATGAATTCAAGTGCGCTACTGTTACATCAGACTCTTTTGCACTATCATAGTATGTTTCAGAGAAAGCAATATATGGTTCGATTTTATTGATCACTACATTTTTACCATAATTGTTCCAGCTGATGTCTAATCTCACTTCAGAGGCATCCATATCGCCCAATTTGAAGGAATTATAACCACTTACAAGTACACCATTTGCTGTAACACCATCTTCCCATCCTGGTAAAGGAAGTAATTCCTCCTTTGTACAAGAAGTCATAAGAAGAATGCCAGCAAGAGCAAACATGTAAAAATTTCTTATATATTTCATATTAAATAATTTAAAAATTTAGAATTTAAATTTAACAACGTCCCAGAAAATAGGGTCTTTATCAAAGATAACAGATCCATAACTAGCAGCGTTAGCGTTCAAATTCAACTCAGTTGAAGGATAAGGCAATCTTAGAGCAAATTGTCTTTGTCTAGAAGCTGGCTCATCTATTGTAGAAGGCAAGCCTGTTCTTCTAAATGTAGAATACAATTCATTTCCGTTACCTAATCCAGAGAACCATGCTTGCTTCAATACTACATTCAACTTAGCATCGTTAGAAACTGCAGCATCGTATCTCGCTAACCACTTATTTACGTAAGTAGTTACAGCAGTAGTAGATGGGTCAGTTGCAGTTGGGTCAGAACTTTTTGAATGTCTAACAACATCAGCAATAGATTGTCTGATCGCAGCTTCAAATAATGTTCTTGTAGCTGCAGTTACAGCACCAGAAGCAATTTGTTGCTCTAAGTCCCAATATTGAATCATATTGAAAGTGATCATTGGGAATACACCATTACCTGATCCAGAGCCACCTAATAAAGGTTTAATATTTGCTTTAGCTTCAGTTCTAGCATAGTCTACTAAACCACCTGCTGGATAAGCACCTGGAACAGCTCTAAGCGCAACGTCTGCAGGAACACCAGTTTGGTCACCTCTTACACGTCCGAAGAAGCCAGCTAAGTAAGCTGAGTCAGCAGCCGTATTCGCTAAAGTACCACTAGCAGTTAACTTAGCCCAAGAGCTATTATCTAAAACCATATAGCCACCATACACAGGAATAGTTCCCTTGTCTGTAGAGTTATTTGGATCTAAAATAGTAGCAGTTTGTCTTCTCACTTGGTAAGGTAAACGAGGGTCACCTAATTCTAACAATTCAAGCATGAATTGCTTAGAGAAATAAGTAAAGTTGTTAGAACCTAAATAAGCATCTGTAAACCATGGGTGACGTCCTTCTGGAGAAGCCACTTTGTTATACTTAAATAAGAAATCTTCTGTACCATTTGTTGCAGAAATGTAGTTTGCAGTGCTTGCTAAAATTGCTCTAATTTTTGCATCAGCAGAAGGATCTACTTTTCTTGTCTTAATCAATAAAGATAATTTCACAGAATTTGCAAATTTCTTCCAACGAGTAATGTTATTTGCAAAGTGAATATCTCCTTTTAAAGCGATCGGGCTTGTTTTTGCAAATTCAACAGCTGCTGAATCTGTCATTGCGATCAACTTAGCATAGATATCTTTGTCTTTACTAAATTTTGGTTCGTTGATTGGAGTTGAAGCATCGCCTCCGAAAGCTTCTTCAAAAGGTACATCACCAAATAAGTCAACGAATTGACCAAAATAGTAAGCTTTCAAAGTGAAAGCTGCACCTCTAAAATGAGGGCTTTGACCAGCTGCAGTTCTGTCTAAGATACTTTGTAAATCCTTCATACCACCTGTGTAGAAAGAGTTCCAAGTTCCATTGTAAGAACTGTTGTTGATAGCAAATGCGTCTGAACCCTGGTTTGCCAAGATCCCCACAAAACCTAATGTTGTATTACTTATCCCGTTAAAAATACCAGGAGTAGTTAATTCAGCAGAGGTTAATAAAAGATCAAGTGGCGCAGAAACAGGGCTATTTGGATTGACATTGATGTCAAGGTCCATAGCTTTTTTACAACTAGAGACTGTAATCCCCAGCGTAATTGCGCTTAATATTAAATAGGATTTTATTCTCATCTTATTATATTTTAAAAGGTTACAGTTAAGTTAATACCATAGCGTTTTGTAGTTGGTGATGCACCAAAATCAAAACCTTGCACGTTAGATGTAGAAACACTTGAAAGTACTTCCGGATCGAAATTCAATCCTTTTAACACGTTAGGTGCTTTAAACCATAAGTTACGACCAGTCAAACTAAGTCTAGCTGTTCCGAATGGCGTTTTCTTTAATAGATCTCTTGGTAATTCATAACCTAAACTTACTTCACGTAATCTGATGGTAGTCACATCATACACGTTTGTCTCGTCAGCACCATACGCACCAAATCCATCAGAGAAATGGTAGTCGAATGCAGTCATTGGCGTAGTGTTTTTGATTGTGTTACCGCTTGCGTCTTTAACTGCAGCATAAGTTCCTGGATCTCCGTAAACACCTGGGATGATACGAACACCTTCTCTATCTGTTGCATATTCATTGTTCAATTGACCGCGTAATAATAAAGATGCAGCTGTTACACTATACATATCTCCACCATGACGGTAGTCTAATAAAGCACTTACAGTGAAACCTTTGTAAGAGAAAGTATTGATGAATCCAAGAGTGAAGTCAGGATTAGGATTTCCGATAATTTCAGAATCTGGATTAGTAAATGGTAAACCAGTGTTTTTGTCAATCAACAATGCGCCATTTTCTGCTCTTGCATTTTTAGATCCAAAGATCATACCAAATGGTTGTCCTTTTCTGATGATTGTTCCTAAGCTGCTGAAACCAGAACCACCTAAGAAAATTTCGCCAGTAGGACCAGCATCCAATACCATTGAACGGATTAGGTTAAAGTTCACATTAGAAGTCCATTTGAAATCTGAAGTTTGAATGTTCGTAGTTGTAATACCTAATTCAATACCCTTATTTTCTACTTCACCCGCGTTTACTACACGAGAAGAGAAACCTGTAGATCTTGGAGAAGATACCGCGATGATTTGATCCTTAGTTCTTTTTCTAAATAAAGTCAAATCAACATTTACTTTATTTCTAAACATACGTAATTCCAAACCAGCTTCAAGTTCTGAAGTAATTTCTGGCTTTAAAAAAGCATTTTTTACTTCATTGCCTAAAGTAGCATAGTTGTACTTTGTACCAGCATCATTTGCATATGCTGCACCGATTGGGTTAACAGAATAGATTGTTTGAAGTTGATAAGGAGACGCATCACCTGCAACAGAAACACCAGATACTCTTAACTTACCATAATTGATGATGTTCTCTGGTAATTTAACCACTTCTGTAAATACAAAACCTAAACCAACACTTGGGAAGAAGTAACTTCTATTGTTTGAAGGTAAAGTAGAAGACCAGTCGTTTCTACCAGTTACGTTCATGAACAAATAATTTCTAAATCCTAATTGTAAGTCTGTTAAAATACCCATTTTACGGCTCTTCTCATAACCATTGAAATCGTTGGTTACAGTAGCAGTATTTTTTAAAGAACGAATCGCTGGGTCAATTACACCAATACCTGTGTTTTTCATGTAACGGTTATACTTTTGTAAGTAATCCGCACCCACTACCCATTTCAAGTCTAAATCTTTGTTGATATCTGTCTTATAAGTTGCTAAGAAAGTGTAGTTCAAAGTCTCATTCGTGAAATCAGCTTCTTGATAACGTCCTACAGGTTGTGATGTACCACCTGGGCGTAAATAGTTTGTTTGATGATCTGTGTAAGTGTTGATACCTCCACGAGCAAATAAATTCAATTTAGAATTTACATCATAGCTTAATGATAAGTTACCAAATACACGATTTACTTCAGAAGTAAATGTGTTGTACTTCGCAATCCAATAAGGGTTATCCAAAGCTCTATAGAACACGTTGTTTCCTTCTGGTGTTTCAAAAGGATAAGCGTTTAAATTATAGTTTCTTGGTAAGTAGTACAAACGTGCATAGATAGAAGAGAAACCTTCACCTGGACCATAGTCAGCGAAGTAAGACGCACCTGATTGAGGTGAATTTTGGAAGTTCTTCACATAGTTCACGTTTCCAGTTACCACTAAACCATTGCTTAAAGTAGAGTTACCACCAAAGCTTAATGAAGTACGCTCTGTCTTAGAATTTGGCACGATACCTACGTTATCCATTCTAGAGAAACCTCCATTAATACCAGTCTTACCAGTTGAAGAGTTGATATTGATGCTATTTTCAGTTACAGTTCCTTGCTTGAAGAAACCACCTACGATATCATATGCTTTGTAAGGCACCATTTTACCTACTAATTCAGGGAATGCAGCACTGTAACGTGGAATCGTATAAGATAATGAAGTTAAAGGATGTGGCACTTCCATTGGAGATTGAGTAGTTGAATAACGCTCATATCCCAATGCAGCATTTACTTGCTCTCTGTAAGCGCCAAAAGGTGAACCCCAGTTACCAATGAAACCACCATTGTAGTTACCATTTGATCCCTGACCATAAATATCTTGGTATTCTGGTGTATTACTTACATTCTCAATCGCGTAAGAAGAATTGTATGTTACTTCTAAACCTCTTGATTTTTTAGTATTACCTGTTTTTGTTGTGATAATGATCGCACCATTTTGTGCACCAGAACCGTATAACGCAGCAGCATTCGCACCTTTTAAGATGGTCATTGACTCAATGTTATTTGGATCAACGTCATATAAACGGTTAGAGAATACAGTGTTTGCATCAAAACCAGCAGATTGGTTTACAGAGTTATCAAAAGGGATACCATCTACTACAATCAATGGTTGGTTGTTACCAGAGAAAGAAGTGATACCTCTAATATTGATCTTACTACTTTGACCAGGCGCACCACCTCCACCAACAATGCTCACACCAGGAACTTTTCCTTGTAATGCACGCAATAAGTCCGGCTCAGATTTTTGTGCCAATTGATCAGATTTTACATCAACAACTGCTGATGATAATCGCTTTTTTGAACTTGCTTGTCCAAAAGAAGTTACCACCACTTCAGATAAAGAAGCATCTTCTGATTTTAAACTAACATTCAAAGTTGAACCGCTTGCTGTAAATTCAGCTTTCTTATAACCTACACTAGAAAAGACTATTGTAGCTCCAGTTTTCACTGAAATACGGTAGACACCGCCGTCATCAGAAACAGTTGTGTTTTTTGAATTTTTTTCTTGTACTGTAACACCGGCTAAAGGAGCGCCTTTGTCACCTGTCACTTTACCAGTGATTGTCACACTCTGTGCCATAGCGACTCCAATGGAGCAGCATGCGAACAGCAGACCGAGTAGCAATTTTTTTCTCATACTGTTAATAATTTGATAATAAATGCAGTTAAATTTTTACATAACTGGTTTTGAAAATAGGATTAATTTCCCTATAGTCCGAATTTTTCGTTAACAAATTTTAACATTTAATTTTTCTATATACAGATGTACTTAAAAGCAGCTGATTATATATATTATTTATTTAAAATATTATCAAATGTTCGTTATTTTATTGTTTATTTGAGTGAATTTTAAAGAATTTTCAAATTTTAATGCGATCTCATGTAGTTTACACCTAAATTTCATCTAAAATCGATCAAATTTAATGCATGTGAAATTTTTATATATATTGATTACAGCTCAATTACTGCTTTTAAACACTGTTAAGGGTCAGGAAAATATCAATTATGAGCAACATGTAAAGCCAATTCTACAAAAACACTGTGTACAATGTCATCAATCTGGAGGCATTGCACCATTCAGCTTAGACAATTGGATAGATGTACAATCCAGGGCTTTAATGATTAGTGCAGTCACTACAAGTAAATACATGCCCCCTTGGAGAGCAGATACCTTATTTCAGCATTATAAAAATGAAAATTATTTAAATGAAACTGAAATTAGATTGATTCAACAATGGCTACAACAGGGCAAGAAAGAAGGCAATAAAGAAAGCTTAAAAAAATTAACCAGAAATAAAAAAAACAATCCACCAAAAGACAATATCATACAAATTGGATTCAATCGATCTTTTGAAATTAAAGGAAACAACAAAGAAGAATTTAGATTTTTTCACATGCCTTCCCAAATAAAAGAGGATGGCTTTATCCAAAGCATAGCTTTTGCTCCAGGTAATCAAAAACAAGTACATCATAGCAGGATCATGGTAGATACCACTCATTCAATTGCGGGTATCGATGGGCTATCAGAGGAAGATCCTTCCATTTTAAAATACCAAACAAAACCACTTGCAGACCCATTTCTTTTTGGATGGGTACCAGGTAACGACAAAATTGTTTTTCCAAAAGGCGTGGGTAAAAAAATGTATTCCAACGCCGACTTTATTGTCAATGTACATTATGCTCCAAGTCCAATCACTGTATATGACTCATCCTCTATCATCATTGAAATGGCAAAAGACAAAATTGAAAGAGAAGCTCAAACATTAACTTTAACCGAAAATAATATTTCAAATCAACCTTTTATTTTATACCCCAATAAGAAATCTACTTTCTTCATGCGTTCTCCGATGCTTCAAGACACAATTTCTTTAATCTCTATCATGCCGCACATGCATTTATTAGGTGAATCATTCAAAGCATACGCGGTGCTACCAGATGGAGAGATAGTACCACTGGTCCATGTGCCAGACTGGGATTTCAATTGGCAAACAACCTACCAATTTAAAAAATTCATCATGTTGCCAAAAGGCGCAGTTATATATGCACAAGCAACCTATGATAATACAAACGACAATCCTTTAAATCCATTCAAACCTGCAAGAACCATTGGGTATGGCTGGGGGAGCAAAGACGAGATGATGAATTTAGTAATCTATTATGTTCAATATAAAAAAGGTGACGAACTAATAGCACTATAATTTAGTTTTAAGTTCAATCAAACAACCCACTGGAATGGTCTTTTTTATCCATACTACATCATGCATTAGCAAACTATTAAGTGCATTGATTAAATAAAATTGCTCAGGTACATTCTTATTTTTTCCCCAATCAATAAACCAATCATCAATAGCTCCTTGATATTGTACTTGATCGTGATGCAATACAAGCACTTCCGGCGTCACTTTTACACCCCATTGATTCGCATATTTCGCATTTTTTAAAACACGATAAGGCAGGTTCAATTGGTATTGATTCATGAAATTTTTCACCTCAATTAATTGACTATGGCTTTTTACATTCAAGAAAATAATTTCAAACTGAACTGGTTTTTCTTGGTATTTTTTTACAAGATCATTTATAGTTAACGTATATTTTTGACTTATTGGGCAAGTTGGATGCAGGAAAAACTGCACTACAATTTTTTCCTGTGATTGGCTTTTTAAAAAAAAGCATAAGCACATAGCCAATAAAATATTTTTAAACATAGTTTTGAATACTTGTTATTATTTAACACAGATATTAACGTAACGAATATAGTTATTTGTGGATCTTTAATTAAATTCAACTTATGAAAATAACAAAACAATCCATCGAACTTGCGGCAAAGAGGATTGCACCTTATATCCATACAACTCCAATCATGACCAATAAAAGTATCAACGAACTTTATGGTTTGGACTTATATTTTAAATGCGAGAACTTTCAAAAAATAGGTGCTTTTAAGATTAGAGGTGGGATGAATGCGAGTTTGCAATTAAGCGAAGCCCAATTAAGTAAAGGTATTGCGACCCACTCTTCTGGGAATCATGCGCAGGCCTTGGCATTTGCCGCAAAAATGTTAGGCATCAAAGCCTATATTGTAATGCCTGAATCTTCACCTATCGTTAAAGTCAATGCAGTGAAGGGTTACGGAGCAGAGGTAACCATTTGTGCTTCAAACCAATTAGCAAGAGAATCTACCCTTCAAGCAATTGTTGATCGGACTGGTGCTACTTTTATTCATCCCTATGACAATGATGAAGTGATCACTGGACAAGCAACCTGTGTAAAAGAAATGATAGATGTATTACCAGATTTAGATGTTGTAGTTGCCCCAGTTGGTGGAGGAGGATTGCTATCTGGCACTTGTTTGGGCGCAAACTTTTTTAAACCCGAACTAAAAGTTTATGCAGGAGAACCAGAAGGCGCAGCAGATGCTGTTTTGAGTATTCAAACGGGGAAAGTAGAAAAAGCGCCATTTATCAATACCATTGCCGATGGGCTTATGACCACATTAAGTGATCGAACACTAGGTATTATAAAAAAGCATATTACTGCAATTCATTTAGTGTCAGATGAAGAAATTAAAGCAGCTTTAAGATTAGTATATGAGCGAATGAAAATCATTATAGAACCAAGTTGCGCAGTCCCACTCGCTGCAGTATTAAAAAATGCAGCAAGCTTTAAGGGTAAAAAAGTGGGGATTATCTTAAGTGGAGGAAATGTTGATTTATCTAAATTCAAAGATTGGTTTTAAACTACAATTTGAGTGCATTAAAAAAATAAGACTCATCTACCTCTTTTACTTGGCCTGGATCAATCTTATCAACTGTTAAATCTTCGATAGACCATCTTATTAATCGAATACAACGGTGGTGCATTGCAGCCACCATCTTGCGTACTTGATGAAATTTACCTTCTGTTAATTCCATGCGCAGCCAATCAGTTTGTTGGTTCTGATGTACAACAATACCATTTTCCCACCATAATTCAGGTGGATGCATTAAACTGATAGAAGATGGAGCAGTTCTATAGACTGTTCCATTGGGTGCAGAAATATCAACCCCATTTCTCAAGGCAATTAATGTATCTTCTTGAACCTTATTTTTTACTTGAACCAAATAAGTGCGAACATGTGGCCGAACACCTTGAAATAATAATTTTGTAACTTTTTTATTGGTTGTTAACAATAACAAGCCTTCAGACATTTGATCTAGTCTTCCAATGGCATGTGTCCCTTCTGGAAATTTAAAGTCAAGATCTGCAAGTAATGGAACCTGATGCGTACTTATGAATTGAGACACCATATTCAATGGCTTGTTCAATAAAAAATAACGGTGTGCATTCATAGGGGCAAATTACTTAATATTGCTTATGGAACAAATGCACAAAGACCCATTACACGGAAAAACACTTGCTTTCATCCTAGAAGCACTTGTGCAACATTTTGGATGGGAGGATTTAGGCCAACATATACCTATTAATTGCTTCAACATTAATCCAAGTATCCAATCAAGTTTAAAGTTTTTACGTAAAACCCCATGGGCTAGAAAAAAAGTAGAAGACTTATATATAAGAATGATCAGTTAGTTTAGATAAAAGATTTTAATTTTTCAGCAAGCACATTAGCAGGTTGCACTCCTGGTTGTCTCCATACAATTTCACCATTTTTAAAAATTGCTAAGGTAGGCACACTACTTATATTTAATTGTGACGCCAATTGTTGATTACGATCTACATCTATTTTTACAATACGCACTTGATCGCCCAACTGCTGACTAACCTGCTCTAAAATTGGTTGCATCATTTTGCAAGGCCCACACCAAGTCGCAAAAAAATCAACTAAAACTGGTTTTTCACCTTTTATAATTGTTCCGAAAGTTTCTGTATTTGACATCATTTAAAATTTATTTTATTTCTGTATAATCCACCTCTTCTGTATTTTGAATTGAACGATACCTTGGTGTTATCCCGCAGCCTGATTGATAGCCACAGCCAATTTTGTATTTGGCACTAACCAATGAGAACAGTGCAAAAATCACTCCAAATCCACCTGCGACCATATCTTTTGTTTGCACTCCAACGATGATCATTGCCCCACTCATCACCAATCTGAACATCAAGACCCAATCTATTTTACGGAATATCTTTTTCATATAATCAATTTATAAGCACAAATTTAAACAAGGCATAAAAATTATTGAGTGATAAAAATCACCCAATAAGTCTTTCAATTCATGGACTTTTACAACATTATTAAAACAACTTAAAAATATGATAGCCATGTTAGGATTCTTAAAAAACTTATTTGGACCTAAAACGGATTTTAAAGCACTCGTTGAAGCAGGTGCAACAATCATTGACGTGCGTACACCCCAAGAATTTGATGCAGGTCATATTAAATCATCAAAAAATATACCTTTACAAAATATTCAAAAAGCCCTGCCGGAATTAAAAAAATCTGGCAAAGTGGTGATTACAGTTTGTAGAAGTGGCTCAAGAAGTGGTATGGCTAAATCGATCCTAAAAGCTGCTGGCATTGAAGTATACAATGGTGGGCCATGGAATGTATTGAAGTCAAAAATCTAAAATTGAATTATATGTTAATCAGTTTTGTCAAAAAATATCAGCTTAATCTGATTGGTATAGGATTAGGTGCCATTGGTGGTTGGCTTTATTGGCATTTTATTGGCTGCAGTTCTGGCACCTGTGCCATCACATCCAAGCCCCTGAATAGCAGTCTTTACGGCGCAGTAATGGGTTATTTGTTTGCTGGAATATTCAAAAAAGAAGCTTAATAAAGTAGTTGTCGATTAAACTTATGACTAAATAACTTGTCTTAAATTGAAAATTTTCTTTTAAGCAAATTAAAAAGTCATATGCGTCTACAAAACCTATTTTATTCAAGCTGCATCGTTGGTGTCATGTCTACGATTGGCTGTTCAAAACAAGAGGCCATTAATATACCTAAACCAAATACAACAACAGGATCAGAGACCAATACAATAACTGATCCGTATACAGCAATTAAATTGGTATTTGGAACAAGCATTGACCCGAATAACCTGGAAAACTATGCCAATCAAGTTAAGCCTGCTTATATCTTAAAAAATAATCTAGGTGCAAATACCATCACAGACAAAAATGCTACTTTGGGCAGGGTATTGTTCTATGATAAAAATTTAAGTATTAACAATACCATATCATGTGCAAGTTGTCACCAACAAAAATTTGCTTTTGGGGACACTGCTTTAGTGAGTGCCGGTGTGGAAGGGGGTATGACTATTCGTCACTCTATGCGATTGATTAATACAAGATTTGCCAATGAAGCAAAATTTTTCTGGAATGAAAGAGCAATTAATTTAACAACACAAACAACCATGCCCATTCAAGATCATCTAGAAATGGGCTTTAGTGGTGAAAATGGAAGAGGTAACTTTTTAACTCTAACCAACAAACTTAGTAATATCAACTATTACAAGGAATTTTTTAAATTCACTTTTGGTGATACAGTTGTTTCAGAAAATAGAATTCAAATAGCATTGTCCTCTTTTATTAGTAGCATTCAGTCTTTTGATTCAAAATATGATATTGGTAGAGCACAAGTCAACAATGACAATCAACCCTTTCCAAATTTCACCTCGACCGAAAATCAAGGAAAAAATTTATTTTTAACAGCACCCGTATTCAATACATTAGGAATAAGGATTGCTGGAGGATTAGGTTGCAATGGTTGTCATAATGCACCTGAATTCGATATAGATCCAAATACTTTAAACAATGGCATTACTGGCGTCGCAAATACGATTGGCGGTCTAGATATCAGCAATACAAGGGCTCCTAGCTTAAGAGACCTCACCAATGCCGCTGGCGCAGTGAATACGCCAATGATGCACACAGGCGTATTAAGGAGCTTACGTGCAGTGATCAATCATTATAATTCAATTAATTTAAACCCAAGAAATACCAATCTTGATCAAAGGTTAAGACCAGGTGGTTTGGGGCAAGATTTAAATCTTACAGAGGTAGAAATCAATGCGGTGATCGCCTTTTTACAAACGCTTGGAGGTAAAAATGTTTATGTTGACAAAAAATGGAGCAACCCTTTTTTAAATTAAATTATACTGATTTAGATTTTTTTGAACGCATCTATCATTTCAATTGCAGTGATTGCAAATTCTTTACCCTTATTCATTTTGTCAAGCGCAGCTCTTTCGTAGGCCAACATTTCGTTTTGGGTGGTTAAAATGCCAAAAATAACTGGTGTAATTCTAGTAGCTGCAAGCATTGCAAATCCATTGGTTACATATTGGCAAACGTATTCATAATGGTCTGTATCCCCTTTGATAATCGCACCAATAACGATAATACAATCATATTGCGTGGTACTCATTAGTCTATTCGCATACACGACTGTTTCTACAGCACCTGCACATTCAAAAACCTTATAATTCACAGATCTGGCTTCCAATTCTTCTACACAACCTGCTAATAACAGATCTGTAATTGTGGCGTTGAAATTAGCTTTTACGATAGCAATCATATTAAAAAGTTATTTTGTGTTTTGCAAATTGTGCCTTGTCTTGTAAATACTTTTTATTCGATGTAGTTACAAATGGAGGCACGACCACCTGTTCAAAATCAAAACCGGCTTCCTGAATTGCAGCAATTTTTTCTGGATTATTGGTGATGAATTTAAAGTGATTTAAATTCAAATTTTTTAATATCATAATCGCATCATCATAACTGCGATTGTCTTCGGGCAATCCCAAGCTTTGATTGGCTTGGAATGTATTTTCACCCTGATCTTGTAATGCATAAGCGGCTATTTTATTACCAATACCAATCCCCCTTCCTTCATGCCCTCTAATATAAATTAAATAGCCGTGCCCTTGATGCGCAATCATTTTAAGTGCATGATTTAGTTGCGCATTACAATCACAACGTACACTTCCAAATACATCCCCTGTTAAACATTCACTGTGAAATCTCACAATCGCTTGGTTTGACTTGTTAGAATCCATCAACAAGACCACTTGTTCAATTTTTGTTTTAGAGGATTTAAATACCTTAATTCCAAATAAGCCATGTTCTGTGGGTAAGGTGCTTGAAGCAATCAGCTCAATATGATCCTGCTTTTTGTGTAAGTTATTATTTTCGATAGGATCGGTTGCGGTTTCATTGCTTGATCGATAATCAACTAATTGCTGAATAGAGATCATTTTTAATGCATGTTTTTTTGCAAAAGCTTGCAATCCCTTTCTACGCATCATATCCCCCTTTTCATCCATGATCTCACAAATGACTGCTGCTGGTGGTAAATCAGCAATGATGCATAGATCCACTGCCGCCTCGGTATGTCCTTTTCTTACAAGCACGCCACCTTCTTTAGCAACTACAGGAAACAAATGACCAGGCTTAATGAAATCATCAGGATTGACCATTGGTGCAATCACTTGCTTAGCAGTAATTGCACGTTCTTTTGCAGAGATGCCCGTTGTAATGCCATATGCTGGAACGGCATCTATGGAATCGTGAAAAGCAGTATGAAATGGATCAGCATGGTTGGTTGGAACAGGACTAATCCCAATTTTTTTTGCTATTTTTTGATGTATTGCAATGCAAACTAATCCACGTGCATGCAAGGCACAGAAATTGATATTTTCTTGTGATGCAAAAGCAGCCGGGAAAACAACATCCCCTTCGTTTTCTCTGTCTTCATCGTCCACTAGTATGATTGGTTGTCCTTTTTTAAAGTCCTCCAATGCAACTTCTACTGTATCAAACATTATACATTTCTTTTAAGTAACAATTGTTCGGTGTATTTAGCAAGAATATCAAATTCTATATTGACCTTCGCCCCAATAGACAATTGATTGATATTCGTTTTATCTAAAGTTGCTGGTATAATACATAATTCAATTGTCTGATCCTTTACTTCATTGATAGTGAGACTAACACCATTGATTGCTATCGACCCTTTATAAACAACATATTTCATGAATTGTTCGGGCACAAGGATACTTAAAAACCATGCGGTTGGTGTCGCATCAATATTGAACACTTCTGCAGTAGCATCTACATGTCCTAAAACATAGTGGCCTCCTAAATATCCATTAGGCTGCATGGGTAATTCTACATTTACAATTTGTCCTACCACATAAGTTTGAATAATGGTTTTGGCAATCGATTCGGTAGAAACAAAAAATGAAACCAATTCTCCTTCTATTTGAGTGACTGTCAAACATGCGCCATCAATTGCAACACTATCCCCTAATTGTACAATTTTAGCAAACTGCGGCAAGCTTACTTTTATATTCCAACCATCTTGCCCTGGTATAATTGCTGCAATTGACGCTTTTTGAACAATACCTGTAAACATATGCTATGTATTGAGTAATTTTGAATTGCAAAGATAGACTGAATGACCCATAAGGATGCGATACAGCACACAATAAAATTGGCGAAATGCGCAAAAGAAAACGATATTAGGCCAAATCCTTTTGTAGGCGCCTTGATCGTAGATCAACATGGACAGATCATTGGAACTGGTTACCATCAAAAATTAGGAGGACCACATGCAGAAGTCTTTGCTATTGAAGCAGCGCTTAAAAAACAATCCGATTTAAGCGCATGTAGTTTATATGTGAGTTTAGAGCCTTGTTCACATCATGGTAAAACTCCACCCTGCTGCGATCTAATACTGCAACATCATATCAAAAAAGTAATAATTGGTAGTCTTGACCCAAATCCAAAAGTCAATGGTGTAGAATTTTTGCAATCAAATGGAGTAGATGTGGTTGTTGAAGTAGCTCAAGAGGCGGTCGAATTGAATGCAAGGTTTTTTACCAATCATCAATTCAATCGTCCCTATTATATTCTAAAAACAGCCAGTACGATAGATGGAAAAATAGCAGATTATAAGGGTGAGAGTAAGTGGATTACAAATTCTAAATCAAGGCAATTTGTCCATACCAATTTAAGATCAAGTGTAGATGCTATTTTGACCTCTTATAAAACTGTTGTTCAAGATCAAGCACAATTCAATGTAAGGTATGAAGATGGCGCTACTGAAGAAAAAAATGTGGTCATCATAGATAAAGACTTGACTTTAATAGATCAAAAATGGGCGCATTTACCCATTTTTAATAAAAGAAGCCAGTCGAAGATATACTTTATTACAGCAAGTCAAGCACCAGCCAATACAGCTCCATTTATTGAATTGATACATGGAAAATTTGTAAACGACTTACTTCAGTTCGATTCAATCAATGAAATATTGCTTGAAAAAGGAATTTCAAAAATTTTGACAGAAGGAGGACGAATCCTCAACTCTAACTTGATACAGCAACAATTGGCCGATGAACTTTACTGGTTTATCGCACCTAAACTATTAAATGACTTCAATGGATTGTCTATGTTTGGAATAGATCAAGCAAAAGATTTACAAAATTCGCTTCAACTAAAATTAATCTCTACCAATCAGTTTGACCAGGATTTGCTATTGCATTATCAATTTATTTATTGAATAAAAAAAACTACAACTGCATTGGAATTTCCATCAATAAAATCTCTGCGTCTTGTGTCAGTGCCTTTAATTCAAAATTGTCAAAGTCAGTAATACCCAGTGCATCTCGCTCATTTAATTTTTGTCCAGCAATTTCAAATTGTCCATACAATACAAAAGCATACATTCCATTGCCTTGTTTTTTGATCGGGTAATTGATTGAATTTCCTTGATCAAATTTTCCAATATGAAACCAAGCATCTTGATGAATCCAAACACCAGCATCCTCTGGATTTGGAGAAAGTACTTGTTGTAATTTATTATGACGATCTTGAGGATCTAACGTAATTTGATCATAACGAGGTGTTACATTCTTTTGATTGGGAATTACCCAAATTTGTAAAAACTTGACTGGCTTATCTTTATTCTTATTGTACTCGCTGTGTTTGATCCCAGTGCCAGCGCTCATCACTTGAATATCGCCATGTTTGATGACTGTATGATTGCCCATACTATCCTGATGTTCCAAATCACCTTCCAAAGGAATTGATATAATTTCCATATTATCATGAGGATGTAATCCAAATCCCATTCCAGCTTCAACAAAATCGTCATTTAAAACACGCAAAACCCCAAAATGTATTTTCTCTGGGTTGTAATAATTTGCGAAACTGAAACTATGTTTACTATGTAACCAACCATGGTTTGCATCTCCTCTTGAGTCTGCGGTGTGTAAAATTGTCTGCATAATTGAATGTTTAAAAATTCAAATAGATATAATATGTGTTAAAAATAACTGTTAACATCATTCACATTACAATAACTAATCTTCTAAAGTACCAAACTTACCATCGTTAAAATCATTAAAAGCCTGAACCAGTTCCTCTCTTGTATTCATCACAAATGGCCCATGTGCCGCAATGGGTTCACCAATAGGCTGGCCACTTGCTACCAATACAACAGCATCTTCAATCGCTTCAATGGTAAATGAATTGCCTTTTTTATCCATCTCCACAAAATGATCAACTGGCACCATATCTTTTTCGTTGACCTTGATAGCACCTTCAATCACAATTAAAAATGTATTCTGTGTTGAGGGGAAATCAAAATTAGCTTTAATCCCTTTTGATAAATAAGCATTTTGCAAATGCACTTCTGTAAAAGTATTTGCTGGACCTTGTTGACCTTTATAATTACCTGCAATAACTTCTACATAACTTTTACCATCTTCTAAAATGACTTTTGCCATTTGGTCATTTGTGATTGCCTGGTACTTTGGTGCTGACATTTTATCCTTGGCAGGTAAGTTCACCCAAAGTTGTACCATCTGAAATGCACCGCCTGTTTTAGCGAAGGACGCTGCATGGTATTCTTTATGCAACAATCCTGATGCTGCTGTCATCCATTGCACATCCCCTTCATTGATAATGCCTGAATTACCAAAACTATCATGGTGTGCTACTTGACCTTTATAAGCTATAGTAACAGTTTCGAAGCCTCTATGGGGATGTACTCCCACCCCTTTGGGTGCAGGAGAAGGAGGGAAAATAAATTTTGAACCATAATCCAACATAATAAATGGGTCCATTCTCTGCATAGATAATGCAGGAAATGATGGAATAAAATTATGTACACGAAACCCATCACCCACCATATGCGGTGCTGGTGGAGCATATATTTTAGCAATGTTTTTCATATTTCAATGTTTAAACATCAAAATTAAGCATTTTCTATGATAAAGACAATAGCACCGGTTATAAATCCTATAAATGCAATCCAGCTAATGTTTTTAAGGTACCAGAAGAAATCAATTTTCTCAAGACCCATCACGGCAACTCCAGCAGCTGATCCAATGATTAATACTGATCCCCCTGTTCCAGCTGTATAGGCTAATAATTCCCAGAAATAATGATCTGTGGGATAGATGTTTAAATCATACATACTCTGTAAAGCAGCAACTAATGGGACATTGTCTAAAATTGAGGATAACAGTCCAATGAGCATAGCTATTATTTTCACATCTCCAATTGACTGATCCATCCACGAAGCAGTATATTTCAAAAAACCAACCTGCTCTAATGCGGCTATAGCCATTAAAATACCAAAGAAAAATAAAATACTAGGGGTGTCAATTTTTCTTAATGCATGATTGACTGATAAAGTCCCTTTTTCATCTAAGTCTTTTTTACTATGCATTAGTTCTGTCATAACCCACATTAAACCAAGACTGAAAAGCATCCCCATATAAGGTGGTAAATGTGTGATGGTCTTAAAGATAGGAACAAACAAAAGACATGCAATCCCTATAAAAAATACCAAATTTCGATCTCTTGAATTTGCAATTGCATTTTGATTCGTAATTGTTGTTTCAAATAAATCAATAGCACCTTTTATCCTGTAGTTAATGATCAAAGTAGGAACAATCATACAAGTTAAACTCGCTAAAAATGTTTCTTTGATAATATTGAATGGGGTTACTTGATGACCTATCCATAACATAGTAGTGGTCACATCACCTATTGGACTCCATGCTCCACCTGCATTTGATGAAATTATGACCAAACCTAATAATTGCCACTTCACCATTTTATCTTTTACTAATTTATTGATAATGGAAATCATTACAATGGTACTTGTTAGATTATCCAATACCGCAGATAAGAAAAATGTAACGAGTGCAATGGTCCAAATTAATTTTGTTTTATCTGTAGATTTAATTTTTTCGGTGATATTTTGAAAACCATCATGCGCATCTATTAATTCAACAATAGTCATGGCACCTAAAAGAAAAAATACAATCTCTGCTATACTTGTAAGATGATGCCCCAGCGCATTTAATGCTTCTAATTTGTACACTGGACTCATTACTAAAATGGTCCAACAAACAACAGCCGTTATGAGCGCTGTGGCGGCTTTGTTGATATGAATTGAATGTTCTAACGTAATCAGTAAATAACCAAGTATAAAAACGACCAATATCGATCCTGCCATGATGCGTTAAATTATGTACAATAATGGCTCTAAAATACCTTTAAAAGGGCAATAAATACAATATTAGAAGAGATTTCAGGCCTAATAATTAAAATTTACTTTTATCGTAAATTATTTCACATAAAATGGCATTGATTTGAGGGTTTAATCGATGCAAATGGAAAAAATAAATATATCAAAATCATTGCTTAAGTTATTTGGTTTAATCCGATTGGAAAAGAAAGAGATTACTGCCTTGTATTTACTTTCAATCCTTTCTGGATTAATTCAACTATCTCTTCCATTGGGTATACAAGCAATTATCAATTTTGCAATTGTAGCATCAGGTAAAACAAAACTTCCTGCCTCCATGTGGGTACTAATCGTATTAGTGGTTGCAGGGGTATTATTTACTGGTATGCTGAAAATAAATCAAATGAAAATTGTAGAGAAAATTCAGCAAAAGCTTTTCACAAGGTATGCATTTGAATTTTCTTATAGAATTCCGAAATTAAATATAAAAAAAATTGACACTTATCATTTGCCAGAATTGGTAAATCGATTTTTTGATATTCCTACATTACAAAAAAGTATTGCAAAACTTTTATTAGATATTCCAACGGCTGTAATTCAATTATTTTTTGGTTTAATTCTCTTGTCTTTTTATAATTCAGTTTTTATCATTTTTGGATTTATTCTGCTTGTAATACTTTACTTAATACTGTACATCTCATCTCCTAAAGGTTTTGAAGCGTCTTTAGAAGAAAGTAATTATAAATATGATATTGCAGGTTGGATTCAAGAAATTGCAAGAGGTATTAAAACATTTAAATTTTCAAACAAATTCAATTTACATCTCGATAAAACAAATAAATTATTAAAAGGGTATCTAAACTATAGAACAAAACATTTTGAAATTTTAAAAATTCAATATTGGTCTTTAATCATTTTTAAAATTTTAATCACTGCGTCAATGTTAATTGTAGGAGGTGTCCTACTTATTCAACAGCAAATTAATATTGGACAATTTATTGCTGCAGAAATCATCATTCTAACGATTTTAAACGCAGTTGAAAAATTAATTGTAAGCTTAGAGACTGTTTATGATGTTTTAACCAGTGTAGAAAAAATAAATAAAATCACAGAAAAGCCTATTGAAACAGAAGGTAGTTTTGAATATGAAGCAAAAAAGGGCATCTCTATAGAAGCAAAGGGTTTATGTTTTGGATTCGATGATATTAAAGTGCTCCATGATCTTAACTTTAAAATTCAATCAGGTCAAAAAGTGGCTATCATGGGTGATGGAGATTCAGGCAAAACTGTCCTATTGAGGATCCTGACTGGCGCATTTCAAGATTTTGAGGGAAGTTTGACATTCAACGAAGTGCCCATTAGTAACTATAAATTGGACAGTTTGAGGAGTCATATTGGCATTTATCTTCAAAAGCAAGATATATTTTCTGCAACCTTATGGGAGAATTTGACACTTGGAAATCCATCGATTCGAGAAGAAGAAGTTTTAAAAATATTCAAAATTGTTGGATTACAAGAATATTTTGCTTCTTTAAAATATGGTTTCGATACCGCAATGGAACCAACGGGGAAAAAATTAAGTTCGTCAATTGTTCAAAAGATTTTGATCACAAGGGCCTTGCTAAACGAACCAAGTATGTTGCTACTAGATGAGCCTTTAAAATTAATTGCTGAAGATCAAAAACTAACATTGCAAAATTATTTGTTTGGACTAAATGATGTTACAATGATTTTCACAACAAAGGATCTAGAAATTGCAAAAAAATGTGATCTAGTCATCCATTTAGAAAAAGGAAGAATTAAATTAACAGAAACGCCAACTCAATCAAAATAGGTTTTAAATGAAAACATTACTTGAGAAAATTGAAAAAGAAACAGGAAAAAATTATTCTGCGTTCGAAAGTATCTATTCTGTCAATATTGAGCAGCGTATAAAAAATGTTTTTATAGCACTTATATCAAGTGCGCTCATTATTTTATTTATTCCTTGGACTCAAAATATCAATACCACAGGTATTGTTACCACTCAATTTCAAGACCAGCGACCTCAGCAAATTAACAGCATCATTCCAGGAAAAATTGTAAAATGGTGGGTGAAAGAGGGGGATTATGTAAAAAAAGGCGACACCATTGTTGAATTAGCAGATATAAAGGACGACTATTTAGACCCCAAATTAATTGAACGTACCCAGGATCAGTTAGAAGCAAAAAAACAAAAAGTTGATTTCTATGCTTTAAAAATTGAAAACGCACAGAGCCAAATCAAGGCTTTAGAAGAAGGTTATAGACTTAAGGAGCTCTCAATTAAAAATAAAATACAACAGCTTGAAAGAAAAATTATAATTGACAGTGCCGAACTAGCTGCTGCAAAAATTGATCTAGAAATTGGAACAAGTCAGATTAACAGAGCAAATAAAATGTTAAATGACGGAATTATTTCATTGACTGATTTTGAAAAAAGAACCCAAACATTCAATAAAGCAAAAGCAGGTTTTCAAGAAAAACAACAGAAGTTTTTAAACTCAAAACAGGATATATTTATTACTAAAGTTGAATTAAATGGTATTAAACAAGAATATGCAGATAAAATTTTCAAATTAAAAGGCGATATAGCCAACGCAAATAGTGATCGAAGTACAGTGATTGCAGATGTTGCAAAAAATGAAAATCAACTTAGTAATTATAAAATACGTGGGAGTCAAAAATGGCTCATCGCACCTCAAACTGGTCAGATCATCAAAGCAAAAAAAGCGGGTATAAATGAAATCGTAAAAGACGGCGAGATGATTGTAGAAATAGTTCCAAGTTCATTTTTATATGCTGTTGAATTATTTGTAAAACCGATGGATCTTGCTTTATTGAACAGAGGGCAAGATGTTCGTCTACAATTTGACGGTTATCCTGCTATTGTTTTTTCAGGATGGCCCAATACTAGTTATGGTACCTTCGCTGGCAAAATAAGTGCAATAGAATCTAATAGAAATGAAAACGGAAAATTTAGAGTATTAATTATTCCAGATACTTCATCTAAACAATGGCCAAAAAACTTAAAGATTGGTACCGGAGTTCAGGGATTTGCACTATTAAATGATGTACCAATATGGTATGAATTATGGCGTCAATTAAATGGTTTCCCTCCGGACTTTTATACAATTGATAAGAAAGGAAAAGACAATAAGACATATGAAAAGTAAACCGATCTATCAATTCATTTTAATATGCTTGATGCCAATTAGTGTTTTTACTCAAAACACGCTGAGCATAAGCAATACTTTTGAATTAATCAATCAATACCATCCGATTGCCAAACAAGCTAATCTAAAAGTGAACCAATCGAATGCCGCATTGTTAGCTGCTAGGGGTGGTTTTGATCCTGCTTTCTATATTAACAATGAACGGAAAACTTTTGATGGAAAAAATTACTTTTACTACAGCAATCCTGAGTTGAAAATTCCGACTTGGTTTGGTGTTGAATTAAAGGCTGGATTAGAAAATAATTATGGCGACAAATTAAGTGGTGAAGCTACATTAGGCAAAAGTAGTTATGTAGGCGTTTCCGTACCATTACTGAAAGACTTACTAATTGATAAGAGAAGGGCTGATCTAGCACAGAGTAAAATTTTTGTCCAACTGACTGAAGAAGAGAAACAATTAATTTTAAATGATTTGTTTTTAGATGGTGCGAGTTCTTATTGGCAATGGGCTTATGCGTTTCAGAAACAAGTAGCTTTTTCAACGATTCAAAAAAATACAAAAGATAGGCTTCATTTTATAAGACAATCTTTTGTTGCTGGAGATAGGGCTGCAATTGATACTGTAGAAGGATTACTTCAGCTCCAAAATATAATGAACTTACAAAGTCAAGCTTGGGCAGAGCAAATAGAGGAACAAAGTAAATTGAGCAATTTCTTATGGAATAACAATTTGCAACCTTATGAATTAAATGAGACAATTACGCCAGATAGCAATTGGCTAAAAACAAATATTAGCGAGATTCCATTACCTTCTTTAATTCAAGTTATTGAAGAAGCAACGCAATTACACCCAAAATTAAAAATGCTTGATTTTAAATCTGATATTTTACAGGTTGAAAAATTATATAAAGCACAAAACTTACTCCCCACTTTCAGAGTAAATTACAATTTTTTAAATAAGGGATATGAATTTTCAAACCTGACTGGGCAACCACTGTATAACAATAATTACAAGGCTGGTGTGCAATTTGGACTTCCTCTTTTTCTTCGTCAAGCAAGGGGTGATTTAAAACAAACAAAATTAAAAATTGCACAACAAGTAGAAGAGACAAAACAAACTAAATTAGAGATTGAAAATAAAATTAAAAAATATTATGCCGAATTGATTGCATTAAAGCATCAGGAAGCTGTAACAAGCAATAGTGTGATTAATGCAAAAAAACTTTTAGACGCAGAATTACAAAAATTTGAAATTGGAGAGAGTAGTTTGTTTTTAGTCAACAATCGAGAAATTAAATACATCGAGCTATTGCTAAAAGGATACGAGTTAAAATCTAAATTTTTCAAAACCTTAGTTGCATTAAATTGGGCAAAAGGACGTGTATTTTAAAAGCAATGCCAATTTAATTCCATTGAACTTGTTCAATCAATTTGGGACACATCATACTCAATTGAATCTTCCCAATTCACCATTGCATTGATGCACTTAAACTTTTTATATTTTTTTAAATCTTTTATAAACAATGGCTTTGGATGTATGAGCCCCTCTTGAATGAGCTTCGCTCTTTGGGTACCTTCTAACAATGGGGATGCAGGAGTAAACCAATCAATACCATCATAAAATACAATATTTGCATAAGAACTGTCTTTGATTAAACCATCATGATGCATGATAATTTCTGCACTGCCCGAAGATTTTAACGCTGCATCAATCCAATCTCTATTTTCAAATTTAAATTGATAATTATTCCCCTTTGTATCTATTAAGGCAAAGCTAGAAATGATTTTATACTGATATGGTAAAATTTTAAATTGATAATTTCCAGTTAGGTCATAACTTATTCTCAACTTATATAAACCATCAGTAGGAATGGTAATTGTTTTTACAATATCAAATAAAGGCAGCATAAGATTGGAATGATCAAAGGCCTTCAAAGTCTTATCCACCCTGTTTTGATGATGATTTAAATTATAAATCAAACCATTCTTAACACAGATGCTCTCAAAAAATTGGTACATATACTTTATTTATCATTTCTTGATACTCACTCTGTAATTCACTTTGGAATGTGATTCCGCCACCACTTTGATACATATTGTCTGCGCCTAAATACCTAATTAAAACACAACTGTCTAATTGGACACCATCAAAACAGCCCGCAATGCCTGTATAATAACCGCGATCTCTACCTTCAATGTCAGCTATCAAAGCAGCAGTTTTTTGCTTAGGTGCGCCAGATACAGAACCAGCAGGTAGTAAATCAAATAATATTGTACCAATCTTTGATGCATAATCATTGGGCAAAACACCTTCAATAGCAGAACTCACTTGTCCAATCATGCCGTCTTGAGCTTGTATCACTTCATAAAACCTAAAATCTTTAACTTTAACATGCTGTGCAACTTTGCTTAAATCGTTTCTAAGTAAATCTACAATAGTTGCATGTTCAGCATATTCCTTCGGATCATTTAATATTTTTTCTTTTGCATTGGGTAAGCTTGCATCAATTGTACCTTTCATAGGATATGTGGCAATTTTACCATCTTTAATTTGAACAAATGTTTCTGGTGAAAAAGAGATGAATTCATTTTTTAACCAAACCACATATTTAGATTTTGCTTGATTAAAATAGATATCGAAATTGATGTTTTGTTTTACAGGTGTCGGGATGGTTAAATTGATTAAAAAACTGTCTCCTCTTTGTATTGCAACAATGGCTTGATTAAATTTATTTTCATACGTATCAAGTGGAACCGGCATTTTAGCCATTTTTACTTGAGGCAAAGCTGTTGTTCCTGAAAATTCAGTCTTCAAACTGCTCATTCCTGGAAATGTAAAACGATATTGGAAATCGGTGGGGCATTTATCTGCTAGCCATGCCAATGGCTTTTTTTGTTCAAAATCAATTAAAAATACGAACTTTTTATGTTGACTTCCCCAGTCATTTAATTGCTCAATAAATGTCATTGAAAGATTGCAATTTAGACTGCAAGATACTATCTTTAATCGTCTTATTGAATCAACTTCTTCTTTTAATTCTTGTGCTATGAAAAAAACAAAAATCAGTCTACTACTCATAATTTGTTTTTGGACAACATATATCCAATCTCAAACTTTAAACAATTTTACCTTAAAAGATATTGGACAATCCATGTTGATTGTAACTGATGGAAATGGTAAAACTGTCAATATGGGTACCGATATGGAAAATTACGGATCTCCTTTTTTTGATACTGAATTTAATTACGCAGACATAGAATTAGAAAACGGAAAACAATACCAAAATATTCCAGTCAAAATAAACCTTTTAAGCAATGAGGTTATTTTTAAAAGTGACGAAGGAAAAGAACTTGCCATTCTACCTACTATCAAATCTGTTATTTTAAAAAAGAATGGTGAAAGCTTTTTATTTGAATTTGGTTATCCAAATTTCGAAAAACAAAACGCTAAAACAATTTATCAAGTTTTGACAAAAGGAGCAATTAGTTTATTAAAATATTATTTTATCCAAGTCACTGAAGCTAAGCCATACGGTAGTGCCTCTATGTTAAGAACAATCGAAAAATTCCCAAAATTATTGGTTTATACAAAAAATCTTGGACTAGAAAAAGCACCTAAATCAAACGATGAGGTTGAGATGATATTGAAAAATGAGGCTTCATCTTTAAAGAAAATAATTGCAGATAATAAATTAAAAATAAAAAAAGAAGAGGACTTGATTCATTGTATTAAGTTATATAATTCAATGAATGCTCAATGAACTAAGGTTCAATACTAACTTTTACATGCAATGATCACGACAAAATATCTTTTATAATTTTCAAGTGATGATGCGTGTGAATGCTTAAAAATCGAATCGTTTGATCTCTATTTAGCGCTCCGAAGAAAGGATGTAAGAAATACTGATTGGGTTCGCAATTTTTTAAGTAAATCAAAGCTTGAAAACTATTTTTGATACTTTCTTCAAGTGAATCCATTGACAATACTTTATTTGGAATCACAATTTTGGGAGCTTGCGCTTTTCCTCTTGGGATATAATTCAAAAAGAAAACCCAAAATCTTTTAAAATTGAATTTCGACTTAAATAATTTAGGATCTGATTGAGCAACTGTCGAAGTAATTTGTTTAATTACCAATAAACTATGTTCAATATGCCACCCCACTGATGCATTTGAAATAGCAGGATTTTGATGATCATAAAATTTAATAAATTCAGATAGAGCGCTAAGCTGTGCTTCAATCAATTTCATATAAGCTCCAAATTAGATTAATTCTTGGTATTTATTGGATTAAAATTCAATAATAAATCCAATAGTTGGAATAAATGTTCCTTCAGCATTTTCTAAAAAATAAGAGATTGCATTGCTTCCGTTCAAAGCGACTGGCTTTCCATCACTACTCAAGAATCCTGAATTGTCTGCTTTTCTCTTAAAAGTATATTGTGGTGATCCTGTGCTTCTGGAAGCATAAAAATTTTGTACATCAATATAAAAATCAAATGTAGTTTTTTTATAGTTCCATTTTTTATCTAAACGAATATCTCCTGAATGAAATGCTTTTAATCTTAAAGTATTTACTTTGTCATAATCAAATACACCATTGCCTAGCGTTAAGTAGTTCAATCTACTTTGCTCTAAATTATACGGCGTATACGGTGCACTACCTTGGTACCTAAATTTGATTCCTAATTCCCAATTCCTAGGTAATTTATACCCACCAGTCGCACTAATTAAATGTCGATTGTCCCAACTAGCTGGTTTAAATTTTTGATCAATACCAGTAAATTCACTCCAGTATAAAGTATAACTCAATACACCAAAGAATTTTTCAGTTAATTTTTGTTGTGCAAAAAATTCAAATCCATAAGCCCTTCCTTTTCCATCCTGCTGAATTGGTTCATTTCCAATAGCGCCAAACTCAATACCCTTATTCGCCAAACTGATTTTATCTAGCACGCTCACTGGATAATTTTTATACCCTTTATAAAATCCTTCAAAAGTAAATCTTGTAGTGCTAGAAGGCAGATATTCGAATCCAGCCACATAATGATTCGACTGGATGTATTTCCCTGGATTGGTAAAGCCATTGTTATTGTATGCAAGCTGAGTATAACTTGGTAAGCGATAATAGCTTCCTGCACTTGCACTAAAATTCCAAGTATTACTCAATGCATAGCTTAAACTAATTCTTGGGCTTAATTGGTCCAATGGATTTTGACTACTTGAACTAAAACTATTAGCATCGGCTCTTAATCCAGTACTTAATGCCAATCTATTTTCAAATAAACGAGTACCCAATTGCACAAAACCTCCATACCTTAAAAAATTGACTCCGGTCGTCGTATTGAAAGTAATAGCACTTTGCAAAAGATTGCCAGCACTGTCTTTTAATGCAGGTCTAAACAATTGATAAAATGCATTGTCAAATTGAACATACTGACCTACAAAACCATAGCTCAAACTATAGTTGCGTATATTTTTAGTGACATCAAAACGAAGTTTGTTCTCAGTTTCGTTGCTTCTAATTTGATAGGTTCTTGAAGCATCAGATGGCCTTTCATTGTCTTCATACCTGTCTGCCTGATTGTCTAATGTATTTCTGCTAATGGACAAGTTCCAATAGCCATCTCTTGTTATTTTCTTTAAAGCAACTCCAAGTGTATAGTTCCATTGATTAATAAGTGGATTACTATTGATTGCATAAAGTTTTTCTGGTGTAGCTTCTTTAGGCGCTACTAATTTAAAATCATCAATTGCTGCAAGTCCTATTGTCGTTAAAGTAGTTTTCTCATTTATTTTTGTAGTGGTCTTAAATTGGTAGTCCCAATAATTAGGTCGAATTGGTAAATCTAATGCTTGAAAGAGCAATTCTAAATAACTTCTCCTCACAGAAGCTAAAAATGTTGTTCGTTTTGAAATTGGACCATCTAAAGTTGCTGCTACTTCTGTTCCACTCATCCTAAAATTACCTTGTAATTGATTCGGATTACCATTTTTTTGTTTGAACTGAAAAACACTACTCAACGCATTATCATATCTCGCATCAAATGCAGATGTACTTAATTTTACATCTTGTATAAAACTCACATTTAAAATACCTTGAGGACCTCCCCCACTACCTTGGGTGCTAAAGTGATTGATGATGGGTACTTCAATGCCATCAAGATAAAAAACATTTTCACTTGGTGCACCTCCTCTTATGATGATGTCATTTCTAAATGTACCTCCAGCAGCTCCACCCCCAACGCCAGGTAATGACTGAATAACTTTACTAATATCAAAATTACCTCCCGGATTGGCCTTGATCTCTTCTGAAGTCAACCTTTGTATACTCAGTGGACTTTCAAGTGTTGTTGCTTTAGCAGTATTTCTTCTGCCAGTAACAGTTACTGTATTTAATAAATTGATGGCTGGTTCTAACTCAATTGTAAGTACATTTTCATTCCCAGAAGTAACTACCACATTGTTTAATAGCTTATCCTGAAATCCAACTCCAGTGATTTTGATTGCATAAGCGCCTGGCAATAAACTCGTAAACCTGAACCCACCATTGCTATCAGCGACCATTTTTTGCCCCCCTGGAGCCAGCGAAACCAATAAACCTGGAGCATTTTGCTGCGTTTTTCGATTCACTAATACGCCACTCAGTTTTCCTGTATTTTGGATTTTATCTTGTGCTTGTACAATTTGTAGACATAGTATAAAACTAAACAAACCTAAAACCGCCTTGGACCATTGCATATACTTGGATATTTTAATTCAAGTTTAAAACAATGAATCAGTGTATTTTGTTGAATGAAAAGCCAGATTTTATTCCAATTTCTTGGAAATATGATCAAGGACCTGAAACGCGGTTTCTGCCATTAAATTCCCTTTATTATCTAATAGTGGATTCACTTCAGTAAATTCAATACAACAGATTTTATCACTTAATAAAAGGCTGTCAAATAGTTTTATGATTTCTTCGGCAAAAAATCCTATTGGAACAGGTGTGCCCGTACCAGCAGAAACATGATCGCAATCCATTGAGTCTACATCAAAAGAAATATAAATTTGATCACAATCTCCTAATCGCATCAGTGCTTTTTTAGCGCAATTTTCGATTCCTCTAATTCTTACTTCTTCTACTTTGTAAGATTTAATTTTGAGTTTTTCAATCATGCTTGCCTCAGCAGTTTCAAAATCTCTTAGACCAAAATAAACAATATCAGCAGGCTCGATTTTTTTTATTGGCACTGCAATATGCTTCATGGTTTCCCAGTGTGCCGAAGTAGCTGATTCTGGTTGATTAATTTGGCATTCAAGATTATCTTCACCTAAAGCTGCAGCCAATGGCATACCATGAATATTTCCAGATGGAGATGTATAGGGTGAATGAATATCTGCATGTGCATCAATCCAAATAACACCCAATCTTTTTTCAGGATTTGCAGCCTTGATTCCACTGATTGTACCTAGTGCAGAGGAGTGGTCTCCTGATAAAACAATTGGAAAATAACCTTCTTTTATAGTAATGCTAACTGCGTCGGCAACACGTTGACACTGCTCCACAACATGTTCAATCCGCTTTGCAAATGTATTATTGTTTTTATTATAGATGGTTTCATTATGTGTTTCTACATCAACAAATAAATGACGATGAAAGTAATCATTGTTTTGATTAATAGCTGCAATTTCAATGGCGTCAACCCCCATGTCCGAACCCCTTGTTCCTGCTCCAATATCAGATCGATTTTTAATCAATTTAATTTCCATACAAACTACATTTCTTTAAACTCAAAATTATCGAATATAAATGGTTCTAGAAATTATACTTAATCTTAAATTATTCCCAATATTGATTTTACCTAAACGATATGGATAATTTGAACCATCGGAAAATTCAAAAATAAAATTAAATACACCATTGAAATCATCTACAGATCTTGATTTAAAATTAAATTGGATTAAGCTTGAACTTATATCAGCATATACAGTATTTTTTTCTAGCAAGTCGAATTGTAAAGTTCTAACATCACCAATATCCATACTTCCTAGTAAAATCTGAGTAGCATACTTTGCCTTATTCCTAGCTGATTTAAGGCTTATATCTATGGAAGAGGCAAAAAGTAAAGGATCCTGCACATCAGTCACATCCATAGTAATTCTTGTCAAATAGGGCTTATTTTTAGAACTATCTTCTTGTGCTTGAACCACATGTACAAAGCCAATCAAAAGTAATAAATAAAAGATTTTCATTCTTAAATATAACTAAATTATCAAGTATAGACCCCATTTATATTCATAAGATTACTTACATTAGAACTATGAAAAATATTTTAATTGCAATCCTTTTGCTTCTTGCCATAAAAGTAGAAGCATCCATCACTGATACCATTTCAATCCAAAGTCAATACTTAAAGAAAGTGACTAAGTTTGTAGTCATCCAACCTGATCAGTCAAATGCTACTAACGAAAAATTTCCAGTCATTTATTTATTACATGGTTATGGAGGGAATTATGCACAATGGAGTAAAATTTCACCTCAATTGGCCAAAACAGCTGAGGCACTAAAAATCATTTTTGTTTGTCCTGATGGTGGGAAAGGAAGCTGGTATTTTGACAGCCCGATTGATAGTTCAATACGATATGAATCCTATATTACGAAAGAATTAATTCCCTACATAGATGCAAATTATACAACATGGGCCGAGCCTAAATACAGGGCTATCACAGGTTTAAGCATGGGAGGTCATGGCGCCATGTATTTAGCCATTCGACATAAGGAATTATTTGGAGCTGCTGGAAGTACATCAGGGGGTGTAGACTTTAGACCTTTCCCAAAAAATTGGGATATTAAATTAGCATTGGGTGATTATGAATCAAATCAAGAAAGGTGGTATGAAAACACTGTATTGAAACAAGTTGAATCATTAATCAATCATCAATTAGCATTAATTATAGATTGTGGCATTGATGATTTTTTCTTGCCGGTCAATCGCGCATTGCATGAGAAACTTTTAGCATTAAAGATCAACCACGATTATATAGAACGCCCTGGTGGACACAGTTATACTTATTGGAGCGGAAATATTGATTATCAGATATTATTCTTTAAAAAGTTTTTTGATAAAAACTAACTGAACGAATCGATATTTTGAAATCATTATAAAAGACTAAACTAAAAATCTATTAATGTATTTTTTATGAGGCATCGTACAGTTTAATTGTTTTCCAAATAAACGATACCTATACTTAGCTATTTGATCGTAAAAAAAATCAACAAATGAATTTGGCAATAGTTTTAGAAAACTAAATAAATAAGGCCATCCAGATAAATTAGCAGAGATTTTGGTAATCGCAGCAGTTTTGATGTAAATATGTTCTCCATCAATCAAAATAACAGTGTTGAGTGTTTTTGGATCCAACCCAAATTGCTGAATAAGTTTAGCTGCGACATCAGACTGAATGGATGCAAATTGATAAATTTCTTTTTTATCATGTGCTAAAATAATCTGCACTGCTCGATTGCAAAAATTACAAACTCCATCAAATAGAATTATTGGCATAAAATTGATAAATTGTAGAAAATTAAAGCTGAAAAAATGGAGAAGATACTGATTACAAAAATACTCACTATTTTATTTATATTAAAAACTGTTCTTGTAATTGGTCAGACACAAAATATAAAAATGAAGGGAGTCCAGCTTTCTTGTACAATAAATCCAAGTGGTCAGTTTAATTATCAACTAAAATTTAACAATAAGCCAGTCTTACTCAATTCAAACATTGGTTTTGAATTGTCAAAACCAAATGTATTATTAAATCGTTTTGATTTGATTAAAATTGATACAAATTATTTTGATCAAACTTGGGCGCCTATTTGGGGTGAACAAGATAGCATTCGAAATCATTATAAAGAATTGGTATATCATTTAAGAGACAAAAGTGCTTCAAAAATTGAAGTCAATTTAATATTTAGAGTATTTGAGGATGGTATTGGTTTTAGATATGCATTTCCAAAACAAAAAGGACTAGATTACTTTATTGTACAAAATGAATTAACAAGTTTTCATCTTGGTAAAGACCATACTGCATTTTGGATTCCTGGCGACTTTGATACCAACGAATACCTCTATAACACAACAAAACTATCTGAAGTTGACGCAGTTAAAGCAGCAGCTAAAGAAAAAGACATTGCAGTCACAGCACTTGTAAACGATCATACTATTCAAAGTCCATTGATGCTAAAAACTGATGATGGATTGTATATCAATATACATGAAGCAGCTTTGTTAAATTACCCTGCAATGCATTTAAATTTAAACAAGCGTAGTTTTGAGTTAAGTACTTTATTAGTGCCCGATGCAGTAGGTAATAAAGCGTACTTGCATGCTGGAGATGTCACACCATGGAGAACAATTTTGGTTTCAGACAAGGCCACTGAAATCATTGCCTCCAAGACAATTTTGAATTTAAACGAACCGCACTCGTTAAAACAAACCGAATGGATCAAACCTCAAAAATTTATGGGCGTATGGTGGGAGATGCATATCAATAAGGCAGATTGGAAATTATCAACTGGCAAGCATGGCGCGAGCACAGAAAATGTAAAAAAGTACATCGATTTTGCAAGTGCACATAAATTTGATGGTTTACTGGTTGAAGGCTGGAATGAAGGTTGGGAGGATTGGTTTGGTAATTGGAAAGAAGATGTCTTTGATTTTGTAACCCCCTATAAGGATTATAATATCCATGAATTAAGTGCCTATGCGAAAAATAAAGGTATTAAATTAATCATGCATCATGAAACCTCTGGTGCTGTTACCAATTATGAAAGATGGATGGACAGTGCATACCGCTTTATGGTGGCACATAATATGAATACAGTAAAAACTGGTTATGTAGGAAAGATTATTCCAAGAGGCGAACACCATGATGGTCAATGGATGGTCAATCATTATACAAGGGTGGCTAAAAAAACGAGTGCCTATCAGATTATGGTGGCAGCGCACGAGCCAGTACATCCAACCGGCTTACATCGTACTTTCCCAAATTGGCTTGCTAATGAAGCAGCAAGAGGTGCAGAATTCAATAATGCACCAGCTTTAGGTGTACCTCCAGAACATAATACCATACTGCCTTTTACAAGACTAATAGGAGGACCTATGGATTATACACCCGGATTGTTTCATTTTGATTTAAACCAATTCGACGCTACAAGAACACAAAAAGTCTTATCTACTTTGACAAAACAATTGGCGCTCTATTTAATTATGTATAGCCCCATACAAATGGCAGCAGATTTACCAGAAAATTACGAAGCGCATATGGATGCATTTCAATTTATAAAAAATGTACCGGTAAATTGGTCTTCTACAAAGGTCATAGAAGCTGAGCCTGGCGAATATATTACTATTGCAAGAAGAGAGAAAAATGGTAAGAATTGGTATCTTGGTTCAATTACAGATGAAAAAGCTAGACAGCTTGTTTTAAAATTAGACTTTCTAGAAAAAGGCGTTTCATATCTTGCAAGAATATACAGAGATGGGCCAGTCGCCTCTTATGATAAAAATCAAACTGATTATATTATTGAAGAAAAAATAGTCAATTCAAATACCTTATTCAATATACCGATTGCAAAAGGAGGCGGAACAGCTATTGAATTTATTTACAGGGCTAACTAATCGATTATAAAGAGGTACAAATAAACAAGTGCAGCTAAAGACATAATAATAAACGCTGCGATACCTAAAATATTGGTTAATGTATCATTAACAAACCTACCCATAATATTTTTATTATTCGAAATATGCAATATAATCGCAATGAGTATTGGGGCAGTAATACCATATAAAATAGCTGTGTAAATTAGCGCATCAATCGGTGATATGCCTACATAATTTAAACAAAGTCCAACAAGAAGTGAGATTGATATAATCACATAAAATCCTTTTGCTTCATGAAATTTTTTATCTAGACCTTGCTCCCAACCAAAAGTTTCAGTAAAAATATAGGAGAGCGATCCACTTAAAACAGGTATAGCAATTAAACCAGTCGCAATTACTCCAATCGCAAATAATAAATAAGCCATATTGCCTGCCAAAGGCTTTAAAGCAACAGCAGCTTCTTGGACAGTGTTTATTTGATGTATGCCTGATTGAAACAACACTGTGCCAGTCGTTAAAATAATAAAATACATAATTAAGCCTGAAAAAGTCATTCCAAAATCTATATCATGAACCATATTGTCTATAATACGTTTATTCACAACCAATTTCTTTTTTAAATGTTTAATTTCTTCAACTTCAACTGATGCTTGCCAGAAAAAAAGGTAAGGAGAAATTGTTGTTCCAAGAATACCTACTAAAATGGCTATATATGACTTCTCGAATTTAATATTAGGTATGAATGTCTCCTTAAGTATGTTCTCAAAATTTTGATGATATAAAAATGGAACAATAAAGTACACTAACATGACAACACATAGGTATTTTAAAATAGCAGCCATTTTAGCATAAGGAAGATAGATAATCATGATGAGTAAAAAAATAGTAAAAAACACACTAAAAAATGAGGCATCAATAGAGGGGAATAATAAATTACCCACTGCACCCATGGCTGCAATATCAGCGCCTATATTCATTACGATTGCAGGAAAACTAAATAATAACATTAAATACAAAATTGGCCTTGGATAATGTTTTTTAAGTGTCCCCGTTAATCCCATATTAGTCACTAGACCAATTTTAGCACACATTTTTTGAATTGCTGCCATCAAAGGAAATGCAATAATTGAAGTCCACAAAGTCGATAATCCAAAAGCTGCGCCAGCTTGAGAATAGGTTGCAATGCCAGAGGGGTCATCATCACTGGCTCCAGTAACTAGGCCTGGACCGATTAGTTTCCAAAAACGTTTTATTTTTTGATGAACTATTGAATGGTGTTTCATGACATCAGAGCAGCAAACTGTTTAAGTGGCTTATTAAAATTACATTTTATTGCTTAAAGTAAAAAGCCACTTGCAATTAAGTCGCAAGTGGCACTATTATGGGGGAAGAAATGATTTAAAGCGTTATAAAGATACAATGGACTAAATCTAATACCTATGATGGTGGCTAAACATTGTATTGATTGTTATTAGTGCTTTTATTGATTAACAATTTATGGAATTCAAATAATAATAATAGCATAAAAACAAGCATAAAAACTGGAATAAAAGCAACTATGCCAGGATTTTCAAATTTAAACAATGCCTGAGCAAAGGGAAAATTAATTGCACAAATCAATAAAGTAATGGCAAAAAATAAAATACTCAACGCTGCAATATTTTTATGATAAATTAATGTATAAAAAGGTCTCGTTTTTGACAAGCTATTTAATACTAAAGTGCTATTTCCAAGTACCAAAGCTGCATAACTCACTGTTCTGATAGCTTCTTCACTAAGCCCTCTTTGTTTACTAATAAAAAGAACAATTAACACTACAATAAATAAACAAAAACCTTTTACAATACTCAATATGATTTTTTGAGTTCCAAAAAACCGCATCATTGAATTACGAGGCGGCCGCTGCATGATATTTTTTTCTTCAACTTCAGATTCAAAGGCAATTGAAGAAACAGGATCAATGACCAGTTCTAAACAAATTATATGCAATGGAAGTAAAATAAAAGGAAGTGTAGGATTTAAAACCGGTAATAAGGTTAAGCCAATAATTGGAATATGAATGGCTAAAATATACCCCATCGCTTTCTGAAGATTGTCAAATATTTTTCTCCCTTGTCTAATTGCAGCAACTATAGATGCAAAATTATCATCTAATAAAACCAATGACGCAGCTTCTCTTGCCACTTCAGTCCCTCTTTTCCCCATTGCGATACCAATATGCGCTGCTTTTAAAGCTGGTGCATCATTTACACCATCTCCTGTCATTGCTACAACTTCATTTTGCATTTTTAAGCAATGTACAATACGCAGTTTTTGAGCAGGTGCTACCCTAGCAAAGACTGAGATAGATTTGATTTTTTTTAGTAAATCATCATCAGACATTGCGTCCAATGCTTGACCAGTAAGTACGATCCCTTCCTCATCTAAACCAATTTGATTGGCAATACTTTTTGCTGTAATCGGAAAATCTCCAGTCATCATTTTTACTTTTACCCCTGCTGCCTTACATTCTTTCATTGCAAATGGAACTTCTGATCTAATTGGATCTTCAAATGCAATCAATCCTCTAAAATTTAATCGAAGGTCCGCTTGATCATTTGGAAAAGAGGACGTATAATAATCAGCAGAAGCAATGGCAATTACCCTTAATGATTGTTGGGCCATTGTATTCAACATCGATTCATGCAATCTTAATTCAACATTATTTAGTCCACATAATTTAAAAACATATTCTGGTGCTCCTTTTGTAAAAACATGGTAAGATTTTTTATCTATTGAAGCATAAATATTAGTCATGCATGGACATTCATTCGTTAATGGATAAGCATGAATGACTTTGGTTTTATCTAATTTAAACCTAGATTCATGTATTGGAATAATGCGTTCTATCATACTTTGAATAGCATTTTCCATTGGATTAGAAGCGTTGGTTGAAGATGCAAGACTTGCAACTTCTATCAAATCAAAAGGCATTAAAGTCATATTCTTTAATTGGTCTTTCCCAAAAACATGCACGCCATCGTACAAGCACGCAATCTCCATACTATTCATTGTAATTGTGCCTGTTTTATCAACACATAAAACTGTAACAGCTCCTAATGTTTCGATTGCGGATGGTTTTCTTGTTAATACTTTTATTTTAGATAAGCGCCATGCTCCAATTGCCAGAAAAACAGTTAAAACAACTGGGAATTCTTCCGGCAGTACTGCCATAGAAGTGGATATGCCATTCAAAATAGCATCCACTATTCCCCCTCTAGAAAAATAGAAAGCAATGATTACAGCGATACTCACTAAAATACCAATAAAAAATAGTCGCTTAATTAAAGCTTTCATTTCGATTTGTAACTTAGTTATGTCTTCTTTAATATCATTTAAAGCAATACCAATTTGTCCGAATTTTGAATCAACGCCAGTTGCAATAACTTTAGTCACTGCATTACCTTGAACAACTAGTGTGCCCGAAAACACTTGACCATCTGTTTGATTATTTGAATTTTGAGCAAAATTTATTTGATTTGTATAGACAGCTTTTTTAACAGGCATGGATTCGCCCGTTAAAATGGCTTCGTCAATCCATAAATTGTTTTCTTCAAGTAGGATTGCATCTGCTAGAATTCTATCTCCTTCGTTTAAAAAAACAATATCTCCTGGAACAACATCTCTTCCTGTTATCCATGTTTTAATATTATCCCTAAGCACCAAAGCGCGAGGAGTAGCTAATTTTCGGAGCGCAGACAGGGCGTTTTCGGCTTTTCGATATTGAAAAAATGTTATAAAAATAACCAAGATAGTCGCACTCAATAAAATGAGTCCTTCTTTATATTCCCCTAAAAAAATATATAAAGTTGCAGAGCTAACTAGTAGAATAAACATTGGCTCTCGCATTATTTCAACAAAAATTTTAATGATGCTTTTTTGTTTGGAATAGGCGAGTTCATTTAAGCCATATTTATTTTTCAAACGTTGGACATCTAAACGATTGAGCCCTTGATATTTTTCTGCCAATTGAATTTTGTTATTTATTATTTGAATCTTCTAAATGAAAATTTTTGTCCTCCTATAGAAGCCTCATACATCAATCCAGCTTTAGGATGGGTAAATATCATGACTCCGTTATCATATTTGACATCTCCGGAAGCTCCTTCTTTAGCAATAATGGCTGATGCTTGAGCAGAAAATTCAAGATTATTATCTTTAAAATTATCAAGTTCTTTTTTTGATTCAAAAAAAATAACTTCTCTATAAGCTTGTCCACCCACTTGAAATCCCAAGGTCAATTGTGTCATTTTTGATATTCCTATTAATTTACCTTTTTCATATACTGCGCCATTACCTGTTGCACCACCTATACCAAAGCCACCTTTGCCAATGTTTGGGAAAATGACAAAGGCATATGCATTGTTGAAAATATTTTTTAAAAGCGGGTCTGCTTTTATAAATTCAGATTTTGCTGCATCCGCATCATTAACAATTTTTTTATCTCTCGTTGAACTTTGAGCTAATGCATGGTTATCAAAAAAATTGAAACATGAAAAAACAAATGACGCAATTGCGATTGTACTGTATTTAAGTTGCATAAATATATTTTAGAAAATAAATTTACTAGGCATAGCATATAAATTTGCTGACCCTAAATAGTTTGAATACTGATACTTGTTGTCATTGATATGTTTATAAACATAATGCAATTTGTTACAGGTCATTGTTGACTTTTCCAATCAAGCTTAATTTCATATCAAAAATGGAAAAAATTACTACTATAAGCACGTTGCACCAACTATTAGATTTTAATACACAATATTTTGTTGTAGGAGAAGTGCATCTTCAAAAAGCATTACATCATTGGATTGAAAAAGCAAGTGCAGTAAAATTAAAAGCTGTATTTCAAAAATACTTAGAACATATACAGCAAAATATAAAATCATTTGAAAATTTTATTGATGCAGAAAAAATGAATTTGATCAGCAACGAAAATAAAATATTAAATGTGCTGATTGAAGATGCTACCATTCGATTTGAATTATGTTCTGATCCAGAAATAAAAGATGCAAGCCTTCTTGCAAGTGTACAATTAATTAATCATTATAAAATTTGTACTTATGGGACAGCTGCTGCTTATGCGAGTACTTTAGCAATGGAAGAAGCTGCGAAATTATTTAAGATGGCTGAAATTAATGAAAAACAAATAGACGATCGATTAAGTCAAATGGCAGAATTTGAAATCAATAAAAGAGCAACTTCACCTATAGTACTCTCTAATTAAATGTACATGTTTCAAAATAGAACCAAAGCAGGTCAAGCATTGGCAAAAATGCTATTACCCTATCAAAAGCATGATGTCATTGTTCTTGGAATTCCCAGAGGCGGCATACCTGTAGCTTATGAGATAGCAGAAATATTAAATAAGCCACTGGGGATAGTGCTTGTTAAAAAAATTGGACATCCAATAAATAAAGAATATGCAATAGGCGCAGTAAGCTTAGAAGATCATATTATTATACCAAATATCAATGTTAGCGAAGCTTATATAAATGATGAAATAGATAATGTAAGAAAAAGGCTACTCCAAATGAAAGCCTATTTTAAGGGGAGAGACTACAGCAAGATACCACTAAAAGATAAGGTAGTCATTCTTGTTGACGATGGATTAGCAACAGGTTATACAATGTTAAATACGATTCGATTGATTAAAAAAACTCAACCAAAGAAAATTATAGTAGCCATTCCGGTTGGGCCAAAAGAATCAATTGATATCCTAAAAAACGAAGGTGTAGAGCTTGTAGTGATAGAAATTCCATACTTTTTTAATGGAATAGGCGCATTCTATGAAGATTTTACACAAGTTGAAAATGAAACTGTTTTGGACTTACTTGAGCAACATCAAATGGTTCATTAAATAATTTGATGAAAAATTGAACAATTAGATTATTTAAGAATATGCTTCTTTTGGAGATCATTTATAATTACTTTTCCATATTGATGAGCAAGCGCTGTTGCATCTTTTGGATCAAATGATTCAGTCTGTACAGAATAGATAAGTTGTTTGGTTCTTAAATTATAAATATTACTTTCCCAAAAATACTTTGTAGTGGATTGATAATAACCTGGACTGTAAATTCGGTCATACATTAGGCCCCAATAAGGTCCAAACCTGTTATGATAGGTAAAAAATGGCGAAAAATAAACCCTGCCTGGCACATAATATTTTTCTTTTTTTCTATCTAATAGCACAATTGTCATAACTGCATCAATACCCTCACCTTCAATTTTTGACAACAATACCGATTCGTCTGTTTGTTCAAAACTAGAAGGTCCATATAATTTAATTGAGCTTGCAGCATTTATACCCATTTCTTGCAAATCACCTTGTAAATGGCCTTCCATTTGCGCTCTTAACCCCCTGTCTTTATGTGTAAACAATCCTACTACCAGTATTTTATTAAATGCGTTTTGATTCAAATTAGGTTCATTCCAAGAATGGGTGATTTTTACATCAGCACAACCAGAAAATAAAAAAACAACACTGCTTAAGATGAATATATTTTTAAAATATCGCTGCATGATGAATAAAAATGATTGTAATCAATATTAAAAAAACAAGACAGGCCCACTTGGAACCCGTCTTGAGTGGATTAGAGAAGTTTACTGTCTATTACAACCACTATATCTTCCCTAATCTATTAAATCAACCTGTCTATCAAAGCATCGGTAGTTAATCAACTACCTATTGGCCATAGTTTCCTAACTTTTAAATCAGTGATGTCTATGCTCCTTTCAGCCTGCTAAGGTTTGACTTAACTAATGTAAAGGTAGCATCAAAATAAAGTCAAGCCAATGACGGCCATTAGAACATCACCTGTTTGTAGTTAGTAGTTATCGTATTAAAATAAAATTATTGTAATTCAAGTATGCCTGCGTCTGGATTTCCAATAATACCTTTACCATTGAAGTCTTTAGTAATACCTATATTAGTATTGATCCCATAATTAATTGCCGGTGCACCAGTCAATAAATTATAATTCCAAGCAATTGGTGATAAAGATGAGATGTCTGTAAATAATTTTATTGTCTTACTATACAGCTCTGTATTGTTTAAAGTAATGCCTACTGTTCCATATTCCATTCTATATATATTATTTGAATGAATAACAGCATTACTATTTAAATAAGTTGGATATGCATTGACACCAGATGATAACCAAAATATATTATTTTTTAGCACTAACATACCTGCAGGCGGTGTTCGAAGTGAACTGTAAAATAAGTTAGTAGGTTTAGCAAACTGTTTAATTGTTTCAATAAAATTGTTATTGTAATATTGAAAATTAGATATTTTAACTGCAAATGTTCCAGAAGTTTGGAAAGTTCCAGCACTTCCACAATTGATAATTTTATTATACGCAACAATATTGCCATCTGCTATACCATTTGTTGCACTTCCAACTTCAACAAAACCATTACAGTCCATTGCAGTATTGTAAATGATTCTATTGTTACTAATATTGGTTCCGTATAGTTCTATGGCGCCGCCATCATATCCATAATCATAGCTTAAAGCCCAACAATCTTTGAAATAATTATAATCAATGGTATTGTTGGAACTTTGAACAACTATTGGATTCGCTCCATAATCGTCATTCGCATTCACAGTAGTTGGCGTATTTCGTACCATTCTTAAATTTGAAATGTTATTCTTAGTGATTCGATTATAATTTGACCCATTACCAATAGAGATAGCTACACCCACCAAGGATATATCCATATTAGAAATGGTACAGTTGGTAGAATTGTTTAAATTAATTGCATATTTCACATTAGCAGGTATAGATCTATCAGTAGGACTCATGGTATAGTCTGTAATTTTAATACCATTTAATACAACAAATTTAACTGTATTAAAATTGACAATATTACTAATCGTATTATTGAAAACAGGCATCACACCATTACCATAATTGGTATATACAATCGGATCTGTTGATGTGCCAGAAAATCGAATATTTAATGCGCCAGAAAAAACTTGACCACGCTTAAAAAAAACAGAGTCGCCTGCATACAAGGTTATTGCATTCACTTGAGCAATAGATTTAAAAGGTGCATTGAAAGTGCCATTTGAAGTACTAGCAGTAGATGAAGGGTCTACATAAAATTTTCGAGCACTACTCACTGCACTTGCTTTAATTTGATCTGTTGCAGTGTTTAATTGAACTTTATCGTTGGGTATATTTTCTATTTTTTTACACCCGTTAATAACTATAAATACCAGGCTTGTTATAAATAAATGTTTTTTCATAGAATAAAAATAATTTTATTTATTCCATGATATAAATTTTGAAAGTTGATTTGCTACTAAAATTTTGTTAATCTAAATGATATAGGTCACATAGTAAAATAAAAATAAATTCATGAAAAAATATATATTCGAAATCAATAATGAAAAACAAAATTAAAATGCCATCTCAGTTGAGATGGCATTTAGAAATAACTTTTATAAAAAATTTTACAAATTAGCTAAGCAGATTTTCTTACATATTTTGTGAGAATGATAATTGTCTGATCATTCACTTTCCCTTCAATTTGATCTGTATTATCTGCAACCAATCTTATTTTTCTTACTACAGTTCCTTTCGGCGCCATAAAATTTGCACCTTTCACATTCAATACCTGTGTTAATACAACCGTATCACCATGTTCTAAAGGAGTGCCATTACTATCAACATGAATTGCTTGTTTAATGAAAGCAGAAACAGCCCATGTAATCACTGATTCATCTAAATCCACAGAGGACATAATTTCACTGGCCCAAGCCTGATCCTTATTTGCATATAAAATTCGATAAGTTAAAGCTTGTACGCTAGGTTCTGTATTCCAAATACTTCCTGCAAGACATTGCCAATGATTGCCTGCGGATTCGTTATCGAGGTTATTTAAGCAGGTATCACATAATGCAACTTCGTTTTCAATTATATCATTGTTTTTAGGACTTACTGCATATGCATGAACTGCAACTTCTGTTGTACATAATTCACATAATCCTTGACATCTTTCATTTAGTTTGCTTGAGATACTCATTTTAAGGCTGCTTTAAATACTAGGTATTCCAAAATCGGAATAATACACGAATTTACAACTTAATATTGAATAGATTTCATCTAGAATAAATAAGAACTTTTACCTTTACGTTCGTATGCAAACAGACTTCAATGATATACATAGCTTCAAATATGTCAAGTACATTAAATGCTTAATTTTTGGCTTATTGATTCAATCAACTGTATTTGCACAAAATCCACCTCAGAACTTAATTTTTCAATGGATTGGATTTCCAACAAAAATTAAAATATTGGATAGCCTTCTACTTCAGTCAAATCATTTTGCTTTAGAAGTCCAAGATTATAATAGAACAGCAATACAAAATGTTCTAAAACATAATCGACTACTTAAAAATTATAAAGACAGTTTGGAAGCCGAAATGTCTATTCAAAAAACAGCAACTCATTTTTTCAATGATTTAGCTTATGGCAATAAACCACCAATATTAGATTATCGAGGTGCTAAATTTGAAATGACTGCATTTAATATCCCTGCGCTGATTAAATCTTATAATCAAAAAAATAATTTAGCACAACTTGTCAATATATTAAATGCACAAAGTGTCGAAGTAAAAAAAATTATAGACACATTAAATAGTTTACAAAATGTTGCATTAAAAAATCAATCTAAAATTAATTTACTCAAAATTGCGGCAAATGATTATCGCTGGTTAAATGCGGTTAGAATGAAACAAAGAATTGTATTGGTGAATATTCCTTCTGCACAATTAAAAGTTTACGACGGTGCAACTATTCCCCTTCAAATGAAGTTAATTCTTGGCAAACCCAGCACGCCTACCAAAACCCTTTCTACTTATATTAAACAAGTAACTATTAATCCATATTGGACAGTTCCTAAAAGTATCATCATCAATGAAATGCTGCCAAAAATTCAGCAGGATATAACATATTTATCAAGAAATCATTTAGAAGTACTTGGTTCAAATTATAAAGCGATTAATCCATATGAAATAAATTGGTATGGCATCGAACTCGATCATTTTCCATACATTATAAGACAGGCGACAGGATGTGAGAACGCATTAGGTATTTTGAAATTAGAATTTGAAAGTCCATTTTCGATGTACTTACATGATACGCCAGAAAAACAATTATTTAAATATACGTCCAGGTTTTTCAGTCACGGTTGTATGCGTATGGAAAAACCAATTGAAATGGGAAGATTATTACTAGAAGATAATTTAGCAGCATTGGATAGTATTGATTTAACAAAATGCTATTTAAATCCAAAGCCCATATTCATTCCAGTGACTTCTAAAATACCTTTAGTGGTATGGTATAGTCGTGTTGATTTTGATTCAAATAACAATTTATTAATCTATAAAAATGTTTATAACAGATAGACTTAGTAGCTTTTAACGCATTTTAACAAGACATTATTAGCATCTTTCGTACCTTTGCAAATGGTTAAAAATATAAAGTTGCGACAAATTATAAGCTATTTTGCTATTGTACTCTGTTTAATATTCATTTCATTTAAACCAGGCAGCCCTTTGCCTAATAGTGCACCAGAGGCTTCCTATTCAAGCTTGTCTGAAAAATTAAATATCAATTTAAAAGCATTTACATTAGCCTTAAAGGGTTATGAAAAACTAAAACAACTAGGAATGATCGCCAATCGTCGTTATTTGACGATTGCAGATATGAGCATAGCAAGCAGCAATCCTCGTCTGTATATTATTGATATGGAGAAGCAAGAATTATTACTGCAGACATATGTAGCCCACGGTAAAAATTCTGGATTATTATTTGCCAAAGCATTTTCAAATAAAGTTGGTTCTTTTCAAAGTAGCTTGGGATTTTATATCACTGGAAATCCATACAATGGTAAACATGGAAAATCATTAGTACTCAAGGGGGTCGAAGTGGGTATAAACGACAATGCGGAGCAAAGAGCGATTGTACTTCATGGTGCAGATTATGCAAATCAGGACTTTGTAAATCAACAAGGCTATTTAGGTAGAAGTTTAGGATGCCCTGCTGTTCCAAATAGCAAAGTGGAAACGATCATTCGTGCAATACAAGGTGCCTCCTGTTTATTTGTTTATGCACCTGATAAAAAATACTTGCAGCACTCGAGTTTAGTACAGTAGATAAATTATTTAAAAAAATCATCTACTGCATACTTGTTTATCTTCTCCTTTTAAATCCGACTGATTTTTTTAACCTTGGCTTGTATTCAGGGGTTGGGCCAAATTCATCAGGCACTTTACCCTTTAATACTGGGGCACCAAGTAATTCCTCTATCAATGCAAACTTAGATTGCTCTTTTTCACTCACCAATGTAAATGCTGTTCCAGTTGTGGCAGCTCTCGCAGTTCTGCCAATACGATGTATATAATCCTCTCCATCATTGGGTACATCATAGTTGATTACTAAGTCAATATCTTCAATATCAATACCTCTACTTAAAATATCAGTCGCTACTAAAATATTTGTTTTACCATTTCTATAATCTTGCAAATATTGCTCTCTACTTTTTTGATCAAGGTCGGAGTGGATTTCTTCTGCAGCTAATTTAGAATTTTTTAAAATCGAAGTCAATTCCTTCACATTTTGCTTTTTTGAGCAAAAAACAATGACTTTTGAATAGCGCTTCGAACCAAGCATATCTTTAATGATAGGAGCTTTTTGATGATCAAAAACAATAAATGCTTTTTGTACAATTTGCTCGGGCGGTTTTGAAATCGCGATATTAATTTCAACTGGATTTTTTAATATTTTATTTGCGAGTGCGCGCATTTTATGAGGCATCGTAGCAGAGAATAATAAATTTTGTCTTTCTGCAGGCAAATAAGTAATAATTTTAGCAATATCATCACTGAAACCCATATCTAACATCCTATCTGCTTCATCTAATACTAAATATCTTAATCCTTTCAATTTAACATAGCCCATATTTAAATGTGCAATCATTCTACCAGGTGTACACACTACAATATCTGCACCAGAGGTTAAAGCTTTTTTTTCAGCCGCAAATGAGTTACCATCACCTCCACCATACACTGCAATTGAACTCACATCAGTAAAATACGCAAGTCCCTCTAATCCTTCCGCAATCTGTATTGCCAACTCTCTAGTAGGAACAATAATTAAGGCATTGATATCACCTGCTTGATGCGGCGAGGTCAAAAGTCGATGTAATAATGGCAATAAAAAAGCAGCTGTTTTACCTGTGCCTGTTTGAGCTGCTGCAATAATATCTTTTCCTTCTAAAATGGGCACCATAACCTGTTGTTGTACTGGTGTTGCAGTTTCATAACCCATTGCGTCAATCCCATCTAAAATACGCTGATCTAATCCTAAATCTATAAACTTCAAAATGTGTAAATTTCCCCTAAAGGTAGTTTATAATTTTTCAAATAAAAGATTCAATATTCTTGGTATTTGGTTTCGATCTTGATCATCAAATTGCTCTTCGATCTGAATCAACTTAAATCCATGCACTTGAGCTGCAATGGTAAAGTCTGTGATATGGTGGTTAAAACAAGTCACCACTTGTGTACCAGCTTCGGTTTCAAATCTAGCTTTAGAGCCAGCATATTGTTTAAAAGGATGTAGTTCACCTATATACACGCAAGAACCTGTTGCAGTGTATTTTGCTAATTTTTGAAAGATGGCATTCAAATCCTCTATGTGTTCAAGCATTAAACTAAATGTAACTAAATCATAAACACCTTTTGCAAAAGTCCAGTCCTTAGTCACGTCTACGATTTCAAAATGCACTTTATCAGACGCCCATTTTTCTTTTGCAATAGCAAGCATGCCTTCCGATAAATCAATGGCAGTAATATGATCACATATTGTTAATAACCATGACGTATTTTTACCTGTTCCACAACCAACTTCTAAACAATTTTTAAACTGCTTGCCACCTAATATTTGTTTTAACGCTATGGCTTCTAGGTCACGTGTTTTGTTTTCATTGCTGTCATATTGTGTTGACCAGCTATTGTATGCTTTTTCTACATTCATCTTTAATCCATTCTGATTTTAATAAAGATAGCAGAAAAAAATGTGAGTGCCGCTATGATGATGATAGAAAACGAAGCACCAAAATAATCTGCAGTCAATCCTGTTATGATTGCACCAATGGCATAGCCACTATCTCGCCAAAATCTAAAAATGCCTAAACTCTTAGCTCTGTCGTAAGCATGGGTATAATCACTAATGGTAGCCAAAAATGTGGGATACACCATGGCTGTGCCAATCCCTAATAAGATTGATACTAGAATCATTTGAAAATAATTAGACGCAAATATTAAATAGGCAATTGCCAATGCTTGTAATAGCATACCCCAGAACAATAATTTTTTCTTTGGTACAAGATCCGCCAATTTTCCTGTTACAATCTGACTCAATCCCCAAACAGCTGGATAAATTGCTGTAACAACACCAATATCCAAGATCGAAAAATGTTTTTGACTAAGTAGGATAGGCAACAAACCCCAAACCATACCGTCATTTAAATTATTGACCAACCCAGCTTGTGTTACCGAACTTAAATTTTTATTCGTAAAGCTCGTTGCTGTAAAAACATTTTTCAGTCTCGGGATATGGCTTGTACTATGTGACTCAGCTTCAACAAAGCCCGAAGTGTCTTTCACAAAAACCCAAGTAATCAATAACCCAAATACTGCAACTCCAAGACCTAAATAAAATGGAAAAGGAAATAAGCCAAAACGATCTGCAATATAAGCGGTAAAAAATGCCATTAAGGCAACAGCAATATAACCGGCAAATTCATTCAGACCCATCGCCAAGCCTCTATTTTGCTGACCAACAAGGTCAATTTTCATGACTACTGTACTGGACCATGCAAATCCTTGATGAATACCTAATAGCACATTGGCAAAAATGATCCAGTTCCAACTGGGTGCATAAATAAATATAAGCGGAACAGGCAGCGCTAGTATCCAACCAAGTAACAATACTTTTTTTCTAGTATATATTGCAGCTAAATAACCAGAAAAGTAATTTGCAATGGCTTTTGAAAATCCAAAAATGACAATAAAAGATAAAACGATAGACGTTGAATGGATATTGAATTTGAAAGCAGCAAATTCAGGGAAGATGGATCGCTCAATACCAATCATTGCGCCCACAAAAGCATTGACCACCACTAACAAAATAAATTGTGGTAAGTTTTGTTTTAAACCAAGCAGTGGCCGCTGCGCTGGATCCGATTGCATATGTTTATTATTGGATATTTGTTTTTACAAAATCAGCAGCATATGCTTTGATTAGATTTCTAACCTCATCAAATGCTTTTTGGATATCCGCTTCTGTCCCTTGCACTTTAGCAGGATCTGGAAAATTATAATGCAATCTTTGTGCTTTTGAAGGGAAAAATGGACAACGCTCTTTAGCATTATCGCATACAGTAATGACATAATCAAAGTCAAGATCCCTATATTCTGTTACAAGATTGGATGTATGATTAGAAATATCAATACCATCTGCCTTCATGGTGGCAATAGCCCTTGGATTCACCCCATGGGTTTCTACACCAGCACTATATACCATCGCCTTATCCCCTGCAAAATACCTCAAATACCCTTCTGCAATTTGACTACGACAACTATTACCAGTACATAATACTAAAATCTTTTTCATAGTTTCTAAAGTTAGATCTAACAACAACCCGCACCTGGAATACATTTATTAGAAGTGTTTGTGTTTTGATCAGTTAAAGGCTTTTGTGCAAAAACGGTCACACTAAAAATACCAGTTGATCCAGCTTTAAATTGATCAATTTCTGACTGTGATAAATAACGGATTAATATATCATCAGGGATAATAATTGATTTTTCTTTTTGAACAATTATATTTTCAAAACCATTCGCTTTGATTAACTCTAAGTATACTTCTTTTTGAATAGCACCAGCTACGCATCCAGCATACATTTCGGCATCTTTTCTTAAGCCTTCTGGTAATGCCCCAACCAAAACCACATCAGAAATACTAAAATGACCACCCGGTTTAAGCACCCTATAAATATCTTTCATCACTGCATCTTTATTAGGAACCAAGTTTAAAACACAATTACTAACCACCACATCTGCAGTATTAGAAGTGATAGGCATATGCTCTATATCTCCTTGTCTAAATTCCACATTATTGAATCCTCTGATTTCTGCATTTGCCCTAGCTTTTTCAATCATTGCGGGTGTAAAATCTACCCCTATCACTTTACCCATTTCGCCAGTTTCGTGTCTTGCGATAAAACAATCATTGCCAGCACCACTTCCAAGATCAACCACCGTATCCCCTTTTTTTATTTTGGCAAATTGTGTTGGTAGACCACAACCCAAGCCCAGGTCTGCAGCTTCATTATAACCTTCTAAAGCACTATAATCTTCGGACATAATATTATACACTTCGGTGGAACATCCACCTGCACCACAACAAGAAGCCATGTTATCTGCCTTATCTTGTAAGGCAATTTCACTATACTTTTTTCTTACTATTTCTTTTAATTGATCTTCTGTTTGCATAAAAATATTTTAAAAATTTAAATTAATTATCGTAATAAAACGATTATAAATACAAAAAAATTAACAACAGGACTTTTGCTGACCAACAAATTTATTAAATAGTTGATTCATCAATGTTTGTGCTTTAACCCACTCCTTTTCGTCTATACAATAACATACTGAAGCGCCATCAATATCACCTTTTATAAGTCCAGCTGCTTTTAATTCTTTTAAATGTTGTGAAACTGTACTTTGAGATAGGGGCAATTCATCTACTATATCCCCGCAAATACAAGCTTTCTTTTTTAATAATAAATTTAAAATAGCAACTCTAGCTGGGTGCGAAAGTGCTTTTGTATATTTCGCAATGTTCAATTCTTGCGTAGAATAGTCCTTAATTTTAGTTATACCCATAATTAATCGTAAAGTTACGATTAATATTTTAAATAAAAAAACTTAAATTGTAACATGATAAAGCAATACAAAAGCACTTTAATATTTGGTTTAGCGTTACTATTTATTAGTAATCAAATCGTTGCACAATTTGATAAAGCTGAGCAGGAAATTCAATCCATCTTGCAATCAACAAAGGTCATGGGATTATCAGTTGCAGCAGTAAAAAATAATAAAATAATATACAATCAATCATTTGGATTAAAGGATGAAGCAAGAAAGATTCCTTTGACCAATGATGCTCTATTCAGAATAGCATCTATCTCAAAATCTTTTACAACAACTGCCATAATGCAGCTAGTTGATAAAAATTTGCTAAAACTTGATGAGGATATTAGTGATTTGATTGGTTTCAAAATAAGAAATCCAAAATATCCGAATACTGCAATTACATTGAAAATGATTCTATCGCATCGATCATCTATCAATGATAGCGAAGGATATTTTAGCCTAGATGCAATTGATCCTAGTAAAAATCAAAATTGGTCTAAATGTTACAATGAGTATGAGCCAGGTAAAGGCTACATGTATTGTAATTTAAATTATAATATGGCTGGAGCAATTCTGGAGAAAATAACTGGTGTAAGATTTGATATTTATATTAAGCAGCAAATACTAGATCCTCTTGGACTCTATGGAGGGTATAATGTAAATACTTTAGACACCAACTTATTTGCAAAAATTTACGAATACAATAAAGAGGTTTCAAAATTTAATTGGGCACCCAATGCATACGCGCCAAGAACTGAAGAAATTAATCATTATGTCATAGGCAGAACAACCCCAATCTTCTCTCCTACTGGCGGCATGAAAATTTCAGCAAAAAATCTTGCAGCATACATGATCATGCATAGCCAATTAGGTAAATACAAAGGAGTAAGGATCATACCCAAAAAATTAGCAAAACAAATGCAAGTGATACAGTCCATTGAAGAAGGTTACGGTATGGCAATGGAAACCACCAACAAACTCATAGTTGGTAAACAAATGATAGGGCATACCGGGTCGGCATATGGCTTAAATAGCTTAATGTTTTTTGAACCTAAAGAGAAGATTGGATTTGTTGTAATTTGTAACGGAAGTGACGCAAACTATGTAAATGGATTCAATGAAGTGCTGTATAAAACAGTTAATATTTTGTATAAAAACTTAATGCAATAAAAAAGGGCATTCTTTTGGAATGCCCCTATAATTGGTTCAATGAATCTATATAAATAGCATAATTAAGACTAATACTACACCAGCTATTGAAAAGTAGATGCCTTTCTTGAAAATATCTGTACCAGGCATAAACATCCAGAATGAAGAAACGACAAAGAAAAATAAGGATAAACCAAAAAAGATATTTAAGTAATACAAGGGATCTTTGGTAGTTGCTTTGTGCAATTTGGTTAGTTTATTAATAAAGGTAGGCAATTCCTTCACTGTAAAATCTGCTACTCCAGTACTCCTATTATATGTACCCTGTTCAAATTTCACAATAGCTCCTTCCTCACCTGTTGTTTTTAGATTTTTTACTTTTATGGCTGGGCCAATTTCTTCGTTTTTAAGATTGGGCGCCACGGTAAGTACTTTATGCACTTCTTTCTTTAAAAATGAAGTTTCTCGAAAAATCAATATAATGCCACTAATTGAATAAATTGCCATAATACCAGCTAAAAAAAAGCCAAGGTACCTATGATAAATGCGCATGTTTTTGGATGTATTACTCATGTTGTAAGAATTAAGATCAATTGTTATAAATCGTATTTGGTTTAATATTTGCTAATATAAGGCATTCGTGGTAGAAGCACAAGTTTGACAATTGAAAAATAAATGAGTTTAATCAATCAAGCTGCTATTCAAAGATTTTATTGAATATATTTGATCTCTACAATATGCATAAATAGTTTATATGAAACAGATCCTATTTTTATTTGGACTTATTATTAGTTTACATGGTTTTGCACAACAAAATAAAGTGCATATTAACCATACTGCAATATATGTAGTAGATATAAAAAAAGCTGCAGCATTTTATAGCGATATCATTGGTTTAGATACCGTACCAGAGCCTTTTCATGATGGACAACATATATGGTATAGCACTGGTGCCCATTCTATGTTACACGTCATAGAAGGTGCTAAAGAAAAAAGAACTTATTATAAAAACCAACACACCTGTTTCACAGTACCCAGTTTTAATAGTTTTATTGAAAAATTAGAAAAAGCAAACTGGACTTGGGAGGATGTCAATGGAAAGAAAAATGCCATCACCACAAGAATTGATGGGGTACACCAAATTTGGTTGCAAGACCCAGATGGCTATTGGCTAGAGATTAATGATGATAAATACTAAACTATTCAATTTATAAGTTAATGAGTAACAATCTGATTACTGTAAAAAATACAATTAATGCCCCTTTAGCAATTGTTTGGGAATACTGGACCAATCCCGATCATGTTATTCATTGGAATTTTGCCAGCCATGATTGGCACTGTCCAAAAGCAATAAGTGATTTTAGAACAGGGGGGGAATTCCATTATATCATGGCGGCAAAAGACGGTTCTGTTGAGTTTGATTTTTGTGGCACTTTCACGTCAATTGTAGACAAATCGTCCATCCAATTTTTTACAGAAGACGGACGAGAAGTAAACCTACAATTTGAACAAGAAGGGGATGCAACTATAGTAACAGAGACCTTTGAACCAGAGCAGGTTAATAGTTTAGATCTGCAAAAACAAGGTTGGCAGGCTATTCTTGACCATTTTAAAAAATATGTAGAAGGTTGATTGTGTTATTACTGGTATATTAAATCAACTTAAAAAGAAACGGCATGATAAATGTTATAAAAGCCGCCCATACAGCATAATATGGTATGAACAATGCAATTTCTTTTTCAATACCAAGAATGGTTGTTTTACCCTTCAAGTTTTTTAGCAAAGTAGCAGCTACAAAAAACAGATGAACAAACATTAATAAATTGGTCCCTAACACAGCTAATCTATTGGGTGTAATTCCAAACTCAATTAATCTAAATCCAATTGCTGATAGTGCAACTGCATTCGCTATAATCGTTAGCAAAGAAAGCGTAATCAATAAAATGAATTGAATTCTTGAATTCTTAGAAAGTTGAATTGTAGTAACAGAGAATAAAATTATTGCCATTACTATCACTAGTAGCACATTAAATAAGAGTAGAAAATTACGATCATTGTATACGTTTTTTCCAGTGTATACCAGTGTACATAAAAATACCAATAAAGTCATTGATACAAGAGGTGTAAATAGTTTTGCAATGATGGGAGAAATCTTACTTACTAATTGAGGATTATTTTGTACTAAAAAACTTGAAATCATTGGGATACCAGGTAATGCCCATATTGCAATTTGTTCAAAATAAAATTTAGAAATATCAATTTTCAAGAGTTCAAATAAAGCAATAGTGATCGCAGAAAATAGCGCTCCAGCAATGAATATCAATCCAGTCATTACAATAAAGTTGCCATTGAATTTCAAAAACTCAATCCGTTTTAAATTGTCTCTTACTTCACCATTAACAAAAGCATATCCCAAAATCATCCATAAAAAAACGGGCAAATGAAGCGTTGCTAACAAGATGGTGTCGCTTTTTTCATTAAAAGGCAACCAATTGATATAAATGGCTGATGCAATAAAAATCAATGCTGGTATTAAATAGGTTTTTAAAGCTCCATTTTGTTTCCAAATAAAATAGACCGTCAACATAGGAAGAATTATAAAACTTATATTTCTTGATAAATAAATATCATACTCCATACCAATCAGTGCTGGTAGTTTAGCAATGAATCCACTTAAAATTGCAATGAATATAATCAGTTTGATTTCATTTCTCTTACCCCAACTCATTTCATCTTGCTTATATTGTATTCTTGCATTCCAAGCTTGTGCAATAGGTATGAATTGAATGTCTTCATATATTGATTTAAAGGCATTAACAAAACCCGTCTTGTCTTTTTTATACAATTGCTCAAGTGCTTGAGCATCTTGTATATTCGTTTTAATTAGATTTTCCATTTTTAAATTTTATTTCGAAGTATTAGATCGAAGGTTTATTTTGAATTAATTGTTCTAAAGCATCTAAATGTTCGCTAAATGCTTTACGACCCTCTGCCGTAACTGCATAAGTTGTATTAGGTTTTTTGCCCACAAATTGCTTAGTAACAGAAATATATTTTGCTTTTTCTAATGCGCTCAAATGACTAGCCATATTGCCATCCGTTAATTGTAATTGCTCTTTAAGTGTACCAAAATCTACCATATCATTAACCAATAGAATAGACATGATACCTAAACGCACTCTACTTTCAAAAGCTTTATTTAATGCAGCAATGTAGTTTTTCACTTTTCGTATTTAAAGTAGATGTATAAGCCATAAACAATATGTAATACTCCAAATCCAAGCCCCCAAAACAACAATCCAAAATCTACATACCAAGATGCCAATAAACCTATGATGATTTCAAGTATACCAAGAGATCGAATATCATGTAATGTGTACTTGCTCGCATTCAAAATTGCAAGGCCATAAAAAATGATTGTAGCAGGTGCGATTAAAGCTATTTGACCTTGATGTAATAGTACACAACAATACAAAGCACCAGTAATTAATGGGATAGCCATATTAATGACCAATCTTTTTGCTGTGGCATCCCAAATGGGTAATTTTTTTGAATGTGCATTTCTTGAAGCGAGGTAAATGCCAATCATTATGGCTAAAGCAAGCATCAAAAGTAATTCAGTGAATAAAAACTGATAGGCTTTTTGATTTAACATGCCGTTTTGATCTATTACCAATTGATAATATCCCCTCTCTTGAAAAGAAATACCTAAATAAGAATAGGCCACCAAAACTCCGGCTATGGCAATCAATCCAATAAATACACCAGATAATCCGCTTAAAGATAAAAATCTTGAAGAACGCTCCATCATGGATCTTATGTCTTTGATGGCATCTAATTGTTCTTGTTGTTGGTCCATTTTAAATTAATTTAAAAGTACTTTGAGTTACAAAGTAAATAAGAATCATTCAATGCACCAAATTTTTCAAGAAAAATATGGTTATCATTGCTCCGAAAATGCATTATCCAAGCCAGTTAAAGCCTATAACTAATAATTTATCATTATATATTCCTGATTATAAAGAAGTTAAGGGTATTTATGAAAATTTATTGAAATCAAATCCAAATGAACCGTTTCCCTATTGGACTAAACTTTGGGCCGCTTCAATTGCACTGGTACAATATTTAAAGTCAAATCCAAATTGGATTGAAGGTAAAAATGTTATCGAAATTGGAGCTGGATTAGGATTGCCTAGTTTCTCCATTGCAAATATTGCAAAATCAATTACTATAACTGACAATGTACCAGAAGCTGTTGAATTATTTAAGAAAAATATACAGCAATTAAAAACCAATAACATACAAGCAATGGTATTAGATTGGAATGAAGTTCCTGATCAAATTAAGCCTGAAGTCGTTATTTTAAGTGATGTAAATTATAATCCATTAGCATTTGTGTCATTATGGAACCTTATTAAAAGGTTCATTGAGTCAGGCAGTTATGTAATCCTTTCCACCCCACAAAGAATATCCGCTAGTCCTTTTGTAAATGCGTTAGAAGCATTTATAAAACAAAAGCATATTGAAATTGTAAATGAAAATGGAAATCAAGTAGAAATAAGTATTTTAGTTTTATACAAATAAATAGTTTTATGAATGAAACTTTTGAAAATGTTGATGCATATATTAAGCAATTTCCAAAGCAAACCCAAATTCATTTAAAGGCGATTAGAAAAGTAATTAAAGCATCAGCCCCAGAAGCAGAGGAGCTAATTGCCTATAAAATGCCTGCATATAAATTAAATAAAAAACCTCTAGTTTATTTTGCAGGGTACGAAAATCACATAGGATTTTATGCAACACCAAATGGACATGCAAAATTTGCTCAAGCACTTTCAAAATACAAACAAGGAAAGGGCTCTGTTCAATTTCCAATAGATGAACCAATGCCTTTAGATCTGATAAAAAATATCGTTGAATTTAGGGTAGCATATTTAAAAAAATAAAAAAGGGGGCAAAGCCCCCCATTTAATTTTATATACCAAACTTACTTACGAAGCGTTACTGTAGGCACTTTAGTAACTGTACCAGTCTTTAAAATAATATTTGAAATAGTCGTGTCTTTATATCCATTATTGCCTTTAAAATTGATACTATAGGTGCCAGATTGTAATCCTCTGATTTTATAATAACCATATCGATCGGCTACGCCGTAATTTGTGTCTGTTGAATTATATACAGTGATAAATGGTCTAGATGCTTCAGGCAATACATTACCGGTAACAGTTGCAAAATTTACATCATTAAATGGCTTAAGATAAGGCAAGAAATAATAGCTGCCATTGATTAATTTAATAGAGCGATAAAGATCCACATCAATTTTAATTGCAGTTGCAGCTGTACTAGTTGAATCTTGTTGATGGTGTTTTTTCTTAATATCAACATAAACATATCTAGATCTAATTGTCAATGGATAAGTCACACCATTTTGAACAAGATTATTATTAGTGCCTAAAGTTAATCTGATTTTACGAATAGTACCAGTTACCGATCCAGTTGCAATCATTTTATCGATACCATTTCTAAAAGCTGCAATATTGATCACAGATGGAGTAAATGATAAAGTATCCCATACGCCATTCCCATCGTGGTGTTTGTTGTCATTTAGTGAATCTTTATCATGGTCGCCATAAGCATCATCATTTTTATGCGCTGCATTCGTATCCAATTTAACTTCTACATATTTTATATCTAAATTGACTGTATCAAATGCAAGTGGAGCGTCCGTTAAATAGACCACTAATGGAGTTTTTTCAATATTATTCGATGTATTGATATTGTCTTTATTACAAGCAATAATAAGCATAACGAATATTGAAAAGAAGGTACAACCTAGTATTATTTTTTTCATAAAATTTAAATTAAGTGTGTAAAATTAGATTGTCAATGTAAAATTAGTAATATCAAGCTTTATAAAATAGGTATTAAAAGTCATGAATTTGTAAAATTATCAAAATATAAAAAATGCAATGTTTACTTTATTGTAAATCTATATTTTATGAAATCATATTGAAGTTTGATTCATATGTTAAAATTTAAAAAAGGTTAAGATCTTTTATATTATATTCACAATATGGAAAATATTAGGATTCATCAAATTGGGGTCAACGAAATTGAAAAACTTCAAGCAATTGGAAGACAGACTTTTGCTGAAACATTTGCTTCAAGCAATCGTCCAGAAAATATGGCTAAGTATTTAGAGGAAGCTTATACATATGAAAAATTGAGTGCTGAAATCAATGACTCAAATTCTCTATTTTATTTTGCAACATCAGAAAATGAAGTAATTGGTTATCTAAAACTTAATTTTGGCGCTGCACAAACTGAACTCAAAGATGGTCAAGCATTAGAGATTGAGCGTATTTATGTAAAAAAAGCATTTCATGGCAAAAAAGTAGGTCAATTATTATATGACAAAGCCATAGAGATTGCCAATGAGAAAAATGTAGATTACGTTTGGTTAGGTGTTTGGGAAGAAAATCATAGAGCCATTCAGTTTTATACAAAAAATGGTTTTGTTGCATTTGATCAACATATTTTTGTTTTAGGTGATGACGCACAAACAGATATCATGATGAAACTTGATATAAAAAATAATACCAATGAAAGATCCAGTTGATCAATATATTCTTAAACTTAAAGCTTGGCAAGCGGAAGTAACTTTATTAAGGAGCATATTACAAGATTGTAAACTAACGGAATCAATTAAATGGGGACAACCCTGTTATTCAATTGATAATAAAAACCTTGTGATTATTGCACCATTTAAAACACATTGTGATTTAGGTTTTTTTAATGGTGCGACCTTGCAAGACGAAAAAAAATTACTTGTTAAAGCTGGTATACATACACAATCAGCTAGACAGATGCGTTTCACAAATATCAATGAGATTAGACTATATAAATCAACAATTAAAAATTATGTGAAGGAGGCAATTTCAAACATTCAACAAGGTATTCAATCTGAATTGTCTGAAAAAAATAAAACAATAGTAGTTGATGAGCTAGAAGTCATATTTAAAAAAGATACCAAATTAAAAAAAGCATTTGAAGCACTAACACCTGGTCGACAACGTGCCTACCTCATTCATTTTTCAGGCGCTAAGCAATCTGCAACCAGAATGGCAAGAATTGAAAAATACACCGAAGCGATATTAGCAGGAAGAGGCATTAATGATTGTACTTGTGGGCGCTCAAAAAAAATGCCTTACTGTGATGGATCACATAAATATGCTTAACCAATTTTGACTGAAGTCATCGTCAATGATCCACCTACTGGCTTATCGTTAAAAAATGAAATATTATCTGTTTTACCTTGTAATCCTAATGCATATAACAAAGGCAGGTAATGCTCTGGTGTTGGAATTGACAACAAAGCCTCTTTACCCAAAGTATTATAATGCACCAATGGCTGATGGTCTCTATTCAAAATCAAATCTTTAAAAGTTTGATTCATTTGTATAGCCCAATCATAGCCATATGCTGGGCCATCTAATTTATCCCAAGCTACCATTCTAAGATTATGTACCATATTTCCACTTCCAATCATCAACACGCCCCTTTTACGTAAATCATATAATTCTTTAGCAAGTGTATAATGAAAAGCAGGGTCTTTTGTATAATCAATACTTAATTGCAATACTGGGATATTCGCTTCGGGATACATATGTCTGATAATGGTCCAAGTGCCATGATCTAAACCCCAATCATGATCTAATTCCACATGCGTTCCGTGAATCATAGAGGCAGTTGATTTTGCTAATTGTGGATCACCAGGTGCAGGATATTGTATTTGAAATAATGCTTCAGGGAAGCCACCAAAATCATGAATGGTCTTGGGAAAATCCATTGCAGTAATACTAGTTCCTTTTGTAAACCAATGCGCAGAAATTACTATAACAGCTTTAGGAGTCGGTATTTCTTTAGCCATCGATTTCCAACGATTGCTAAATTCATTGTCCTCAATCCCATTCATAGGTGAACCATGTCCAATAAACAACACTGGCATTAATATGTCTTGTAGAGGAAGTGTTGCCGAAAAATTTTTAAAATCTCTTAATGTATTGATTGTACTCATTATAAATGAATTAAAGCTGCTATTTGTTCCAACGCAAACTTGCTTCTGCAACCCTAGTGCCGAGTTGAGTCGCTTTATTTAAGAATGAAGCATCTATTTTTTGACTAAAGGGCGGCTCATCAGTAATTGCTGATGCACCAAATGCACTTTTCCAAGTTTCGCCCCCAACGATGACCATACCAAAGATTAACATGGAGTGCATTAATGCAGATTGTACCAGTTCTTCTCCAGAAGAAATACCTCCACCGGTAACAAAAACAGCAGCTAGTTTATTTTTAAGTGGCGCTCCCTCGAATGGCCAATTTTGAATGAACTTAAGGACTTCAGGTGCAGGGTTTGCATTGTATACCGGACTGCCAATAATGATGGCATTCGCTGAAAGCAGATCCGCTTGGGTAGTTTCTGAAATTGATTTAAAAACAACATCTGTATTAGGTACTTTTAATGCGCCTTCAGCTATTGCTTTTGCCATCTGTGTTGTGCTACCAGAAGATGAGTAATAGGTAATTAAAATATGTTGCTTTTTTTGAGCATCGACGACTTGATGTGCCAACAATATACCTATTATAAAAATCAATCTTTTCATAGTATAAAGTTACTAGTTATTTAAAAGGTTAATTGTTAAATCTTGATTTAATTAATTTGATTGTATCATTCTACCTAAATTAAAATGAAAAAATTAGGAATAGTAATGGATTGGATTTAAATTTCTTAAATAAATTTATGTCTGCTAAAAAACAGAATTTAATTGTTTATTCAATTTTTTTATTAATAGCCTGCATAGGAATATTGTATGGACAACAATTAAGCCATTTGTTCAATGAATTAAGAGTTTGGGGAATTGAAAATATTTTATGGCTTGGCATAGGTATACCATTCTTATTTTTTCAAAAAAATGCTTCCTTACCTAATTTTTTCGAGCCTTCAATTTCAAATAAAGCTAGGTTTTTTGAACCTGCTTTAATTGGTATAATTTTTGGAATACTTGATATTATTGTAATTAAAGTCATTCAGCACCCTGAACCTTATACTCAATTACCTCCTTTTTTACAACCTTTTCCATATTCTGTATTCCTTTATTTTTCGGGCGCATTAGAAATTGAGGTTTTTTACAGACTGATCCCTTTAACTATCATTCTAATCATTGGTAAGCAATTCGCCGCTGGAAAATATTTCAATTATTTTTTGTGGACGGGATTCATTGCAACTTCTATCAGAGAACCACTTGAGCAGTTCCCATCAGGCACAATTTGGTTTATTCTATATGCTTTTGTTACTGGTTTTTTAATGAACTATATACAAGCTTTTTATTATAAAAAAGCAGGATTTATAGCTTCATTAACCCTAAGATTAGGGCATTACTTATTTTGGCATATTCTTTTAGGCATCTATGTGCAGTATTTTGAATTGGTAAAATAAATTATTTATCATTCAACCCTATTCCAAATCCAAACATCGCAGCTACCAAAGCAAGATGAAGCACTAGAACTGCTTTTTGCCAAGTAGGACGGTCGTTCCATGTTTGTGCTGTATCAAACGGATCGAATGCCAAGCCAATTCCAAGTGAAGCAGCTGCTTCCATATAATCTTTAGAAAAGATTGCTTGATATAATCCTAATAGTAAAAATCCAATGTAAAGGAATTTGTTAAATGGGGTTTTCATTTCTTTTCGGTTTTCAACTTTTTAGCAATACTATCATAGTATTCTTGTGTTAATTGCTCAGTCCAAATCGTTGGTTTTGAACCATCATATAAAGCTAGATAAGTAACTAGGCTTTCCTTACTGGCTGTGTGCCAATGCTCGGTGTCTTTAGCACATCTAATCACATCTCCTTTTTTTATAATAATGGCATCTTTACCTCTTTCTTGATAATAACCTTCCCCATCAACCACTATTAGTACTTGTGGCGTTGAATGTTTATGCCAATCTAGAGTGGAGTTTTTTCTAAAGGTTGCTTTAGTAATATTAAAATTAAATTCGGCATCTCCTTGAAATACACTATTTAACCATGCTTCACCAATATAGTGTGTATTAGGTGCCTTTGGACCCTCTGTTAAATAAGAACTTATAGTGTAGTCCGAATTTTGTGAAAAGGTTATAAAAGGAATTAATAAAAATAATAATAAGGGTGATTTTTTCATTTTCATACTAATTTGAAATAAATATACGATTAAATGAATATTCATGTCTTTTAATCCAGTAATCTGTTCCATCAAATTTTACATCTTTTACAATAGAATAAGCATTCGCCTCTAATTTATACGTATGTCTCAAAATTGCCTTCTTATGATCATTTCCGTCTACACCTTCAATTTCAGTTACTAATTTAAATCCTCCATCTGCAGCATTAATAAATTCAACTATTTTATCTTTCCCAAATAATTCGCCATTAACATAAGTTGTATCTTTTGAATTTGCATGTGGTTCGTCAGGATACTCATATCCCATAATATAACCATTTTTATTTTCAGTCAAACTTATCTTTATATTAGCCAATATTGAAAAAGGTTTACCACTTGTATAATCTAAGTAAGTTAATTTACCTTTCCAGTTTCCAATAGAAGATAATAAATTATTGATTTTAAAAGATTGTGCATTTGAAGAAATGCAAAAGAGGATAAATACAGATGCAATTATAAATTTTTTCATTTAACGAATTTAGGTAAAGTGATAGATATTATGATGATTGAGCAAACGACCATTAAAAAATAAAATAAAAAGAATTTAAAAACACTAAAGCGATTTATTCTATTTCGAAAATTCTAGTATATCTGCTGGTTGACAATCCAATACCTTACAAATTGCTTCCAATGTGCTAAACCTTATTGCTTTTGCTTTTCCTGTTTTAAGAATAGAAAGATTTGCCAATGTTAATCCAACTTTTTCAGATAATTCATTTAATGACATTTTTCTTTTTGCCATCATCACATCTAAATTCACTATAATAGGCATAATTATACAGTTAGTTCGTTTTCAGATTGTAATTCAATTCCTTTTTTGAAAATCATTCCAAATATTAAAAGTATGATAGCCATAAATAACCAGACATCAGCTCCTTCAAATTTTATATTTTCAGCAGTATATGTTAATGTATTTTGACTAATCATTTTTAACCATTTAGAAAAGTTATTTCCCCACCAAGAAAATAAACCAATGCCAGTTGCCAAATAACCAATTTTAAATATATATTTTCCTAATTGTTCATTGAATGGATTATTAAGATTAAGTTTCTTCTGGTGAAAAATATTTATGATAAAGTAGAACAAAATGGACTTTAAAAATGACACAATTATCAATAAGACAATAATCGTTACAAAATAGATTTGATTAAATTGGTATAGTTCATACAAATTTCTGTTTCCCCAAAATCTTGAACTAGCCGTTGGGTTAATGAATAATGATATAATTGCATTAACAATCAAACCACCAGTTTCGATACACAATCCAATAAAAATTATCCAAGATATTACATTGACACTTTTGAAGGCAAAATCAGTTCTTTTTGACATAATTCATAAAATTAATTTCACAAATTTAGAAAATATTTATTGTTTATCAATAAATATTTATTTATAAATATAAAATTTTGGCCAAAAAAGAGGTATACTATTAAAGCGCAACCCTTTTCGTAATATCTAATCCGTCAATAGAGAGCAGTTGCATCCTTTTTCATTACATGAACTTGCTAGTATCAGAAAATTAAAAGATTGAACTTCTTTTAATTATGGGAAAGATTCAGCTCACTTAGCAAAATGTACTATCTAATTCTCAAAATTAAGAGTACCACATGGAACAGTTACAGCATCTGTACCGGATGTAATCTTGTAATATAGCATTTTGTCTTTTAATATATATTCCGCCCTAACCGGCCATTTTGTTTTATGAATGAAAATTGCGCTGTAAAATAAAAAATTATTGAATGGTAAAATTTTATAACTCAAATCCTTTAATTGATTTGATTCATTATTTAACAAAGTTGCTACGCCGGTAAGACCATAATCGATCTCCTGCACTTTGTTAATTGCCATATTTGACTTTGTAAAGGCAACTTTAGCAAACGATTCTTCAGATTTAAAAGAAATGATTGTCGGAAATTGAATATTTAAATCCAAAGGCGATGTTGCTTCATTACGTACATTCGTCCAAAAAATGAAATAATTATAATCCTTACCTTTGTAGGAAACGATGCCTCCTCCCTTTGGTAAACTATTTGTAATCATTATTTTCTTTTTGGGGGAAGCGTTGTAAACAACTTTAGAAAACTCCCAATTCCGCTTCTGAACTGATTGCCCATTCAAATTTAAAGAGAATAATATTAGAAGGAAAACAACAAACTTTTGCATAAAATAAAAAGGGTTACACTATACAAGTATAACCCTTTTGCTTTAATATCTGCTCCCCTTACGAACTAAAGTTGCAACATTAGGAAAATGACATTGAAAAATTAGAAAACAATCAATGTCACTAATTAAAATTGTTTCATTTCTTACAACTAAGTTTACAAAAAACTTACATGTCAAAAACTGAAATAATAAAATTAGTTGAAGAAGAAAAAATAATGAATAGAATTCACGTAATTAGAAATCATAAAGTAATGTTAGATTTTGATTTAGCTGAAATGTATGGCGTTGAAACTAAACGACTAAACGAGCAGCTTAAAAGAAACATTAAACGCTTTCCGAAAGATTTTATGTTTTCACTTACCGAAAAAGAGACTCAAAACTTGAGGTCGCAAATTGCGACTTCAAGTTGGGGAGGCAACAGAAGAATACCCAATGCATTTACAGAACAAGGAGTTGCAATGTTGTCAAGTATCTTAAACAGCGAAACTGCAATTGAAGTGAATATTAGTATTATTAGGGTGTTTACGAAATTAAGGTCATTCTCAATGACACAAAAAGATATATTAATACAATTAGCGAAACTTGAAAAAGAGGTAAAAGGAAATAGTAGGGATATTGAAAATGTATTTATTGTATTAAAAAAGTTAATAGAAAAAGATGCGAGTCCAGTTAGGAGAAATAAAATTGGTTTCAAGAATTATGATAATTAATAGTAGTTCTAAATTTCTAATGCAAACTTAAAAACAAAGAGATGCAACTACCCTAACTGACTGATAGACAAAGAAAAAGCCATCATTTCTGATGGCTTGTCCATTTTGGCTCCCCTTACAGACGAAAGATGCAACTATAATGATATGATTGAGTATGTAACTATTAGGAAATTGAAGGGTTGAACTTCGTGTAAATTTGAAATTAATTGGACTTAAATAATTTAATCGTGTAATCTAGCAGGTCTTTACCTCCAATTTTTCCGTGACCTGGTATAACAATTTTAACATTTGGAAATTGTTGTTTCACTTTCTCAACAGTATTTGAACATTCACTAACATTTGCATCATCCAAAAATCCCTTTGTGGCATCTAATTCTTTTATTAAACAGCCTCCAAACAAAATATTTTCATTTGGAAAATACCCTACAACGTTGTCCTTTGTATGTCCTTGGCCAAAATACTTTATTACTGCAAAGGCATTTCCAATATTTAATTTAAGAGAATCGTTAAATCCATTTTTTGGCACCACAACATTATTTGTTTTTGCTAATTCGATGGTGCTAAAATTTCCGAATGAAGGAATTTTGAACTTATGAAATGAGGCTAAGCCTCCTAAACAATCATCGTGAAAGTGAGTGGGAACAACTGCGTTTATTTTACAGTGAAGTTTTTCCCTAAAGAAATTGATTAAATCTTCAGCACTTTTGTTATTGGTAGGCGTATCAAATACAACCACTTCATTACTATTTCTAACTACCATCCCGTTACAG